>OLPE01000599.1_pt1 | contig 32167 bp, 35 predicted proteins | sample 1671901 | NCBI WGS metagenome assembly OLPE01 (sample SAMEA3136624, study PRJEB25190) | human gut metagenome | biome: human gut; feature: human-associated habitat; material: faeces | place: Austria | collected 2013 | reverse complement strand
TCAGCTTTCTCACAATCGCAGTTGACACCTTTAACCGGTCAGACCCAGACATGTTATCCCACTTCTGACCTTTGTAGATCAGTTCACCTTCCTTGACAGAAAGTTCTGGAAGAGGAAGTTCTGCTGCATTCAACAACTCTGCTTTTTTTTCTCTTACATCTTCAAGATCTTTTGTCAGCGAATTGTACTGATCACGATATGTTTTGGCATCATCTTCCGCTTTTTCCTTGTCCAGATTTGCCCTGACTTTCCGGTTGATCTCTTCAATGTTGGAAATATTCTGTTCAAGCTCTTCCGTAGATTCGTCGTGCAGATCCAGTGCAGATTTTCTTGCAATCTCCAGATCACTTTCCACCTTTTTCTGTTCGGCCAGCAGATTGGCCATCTGCTCATTGATCCGCTGGTATCTCTGCTCTAACTGGTGCAGCTGTTCACGTTTTCTCTGATTCTCTCCGTTTCTTGCAAGGATTTCCTGCTGCTGACGGATCAGCTCAGAAGCAGATATTAAATCTTTTGGGGCCTCCGTATAATATGGCTGTTCCTTTGCAAATTTCTCTTTCTGATCTGCAGTACGTCCAATGTATAAACGTTCCTGATAAAGCTCTTTTTCCTGCTGTTCAAGCTGTGTGAGCTGAGGTCCAACACCAATGATCTGCAAAAGGATTTTGGCTTTCTCTGCACCGGAAGCTTCCATAAATTTAGGAAGGTCTAATGCAAGCTGTTCCACAAACTCATTCAGAAGCTGCTGTCCTGCTTTCTGACCATTGGGATCTATAACTTTCAGTGCGCTGTTCTTTCCTTTGCGCTCCACCACAAGACCATTATTCATTACAATATGTAACGTCGGTGGAATCACAGAACCCTCCCTTGTTGCCTGTGATGGCTTGTAGCGCTCCCCACCAAGCGCCCACGCAATGGAATCCAAAACAGAAGTCTTTCCCTGATTATTATTTCCGCCGATCACTGTAAGCCCATTTGCTTTAGGTTCTACTTTTACAGCTTTGATACGTTTGACATTTTCAATTTCAAGCTTGTTAATTTTCATACTCATACTTGTATTTTCTCCTTTTTCCCTTTACAATAAGGGTGATAAACTATTATTATCTTTTGGGTCCTCCAGAGTTGCAGCTCTGAGGATCCTTTTTCATTCTGTATTCCATATATGCCACCGTCTGAAGACGTATATTACTCCGCTCAGTGCAATTGCTCCGGCGATCTGATCTGCTCTGCTGTCCCATATCCAGAACGGTAGGAAACTCGCACATCCCCCGATCAGGATGGAATCTATTAAATCTCTCATGTTAATGCCTCCAATATCTCACTCTCCGGAAACTTCAACCGAATAAACAATCTTCTGAGTTCTGGATAAGTAAATTTCTCTGGATACAATTTCTTCTCCTTGTATGTTCTCACTGCCATTCCAGTAGCAGTTGCCATCTGAGCATCAGATACTCTTTCAGCCTCCATACGTTTCAGGATGTTTCCTTTAAGGAGAACGTACTTTTTTTCTTCTGATGTGTACTGAATTGCCATGTGTTTCACCTCTCTTTCCTTATTAGTCGATATTTGTCGACTTCCTTTTCTTGTCATACTACCTACTATCAGTTATGCTTTAACCAAATAAAGATGAAAGGAGCAATCGCCTATGTTAGAAATTTTAATTAATAATGAATTTCTTGAAGTTCAGAACATTCCTGAGCACTTGAATCTTTACCAGCTGTATCTTCTGTACTTATCTCAGCAACCTGATGATTCTGCAAAATAGCCAGTGTATGTTCATTACTTTTAGTTGTCATTTCACACATTTCTTTTACATAGCCATCTACTTTCTTGAAATAGTAGGTGGCTACTATTTTGGCTGTAAGCGCCGATGTGATCACGGATATTGTGATCATTAGCATTTCGTCTCACTCCTTTCTGGTATTAAATTTATTTGTCCTTTTTCCGACATCATATATACAGAAGTTCCTGATTTTCCTGTATGACAATTCATCTCAACTCGCCTCCTTCTGGTCTGACATAATCTGCTGTTGACTTTCTTTTCTTCTGCTCCTATCCTTGTGTTACAGGACGCTGCCATGTCCGAGTAAAATGAAAGGAGAAATTTGCATGGATCTTTCAACAACAGTTAATATTACACTTGCCGTACTATCATTTCTTTTGGCTGCTATTTCCATAGTTACTGTCGTTATAACTTTACGTCAGAACAACAAAATGATTGAAAATTCTACTCGTCCATACATATGTATCTATTTTGATTACACACAATTTGGCGAGCCAACTGGCTATTTTGTAGTTAAGAATTTTGGCGCATCTGCGGCGTATATTGATTCGCTCACATATAATGATGTTATAAAAAGACACCCCAAATCACTGGCAGATATTTCCACTATTTTTGATGGTCTTTCGGGAAATTCGATAGCACCTGGTCAAAAATTTTTCGCACCATTTAAGTTGTATGAATACAAAGGTGGAATCTCTGTTTTTGATATTCACTATCACTGTGGTAATAAACATTATTCAGAGCATTTCGAAATAGCAGTTGGTAACTATGGCAAATTGGTTAAACCTCGTTTAGTAGATAAGGAATATCATGCCATTTCATATCCATTACAGGAAATATCTGAGCGTCTTATGTAATCAAACCGAAGTCGAGCAATATTTTAACCAGTGCACAGATTGTCCACGCAATCAGCACTGGAAAGAATATTGTCAAGCAGACTCTTACTATCTTTTCTTTCCAATCATCTGTTTTTCGCTCCTTCACTTCTCTCACCTCCCCTGTACCTGCTATCCCTTACGCTGATTCCTTGTTGTCTGAATCAGTTGCAAATAAGTAGTCCAATGTCTTGTCTGGGAAAAAAGTGTTTTTTATTTTTACACACTCTTTTAAGGAAATTGGAGCTTTACCATTTAACTTAAAAGAAAATGTTGTTGGTGTAATTCCCAATGACAATGCAATACTAGATTGTGTTATTTTTCCTCGTGCCATCTCTGCTTCTAAATTTGGAAACACTTTCTCACCTCTCTTTCTCGATTTTTCGTGATTATATTTTAAAGTATATACGAATTTTCGTGAATGTCAATATATTTTTTCGATTTTTCGAGATTTTATATTGATTCATTATATATTTATATTGATTTTTCGAGATTTTGGTGTTATTATCAATTTAGTTAGAGATTTGAAAAAGGAGGGTTAATCGTATATGCAAGAGCTTGAAGCCAATATTAAATCTCTTATTATAGAAAGGTATGGAAGTCTCAAGAAATTTTCTGAAACGATTAATATGCCTTGGACAACATTAGACAGTATTCTTAAACGAGGAATGGCAAATTCCAATATAACTAATGTATTAAAAATCACTCGTGAATTAGGTCTTGATGCGGAAAAGATAGTTGATGGAGAAATCGTTTTTTCAGGCAAGCAAGAGCCAACTACTATTGCTGCACATTTTGATGGAAGTGAATATACAGAAGATGAACTGGATGAGATCCGCCAGTTCGCAGAATTTGTTAAGAATAAAAGAAAATAAATAAAATGGGGGGTATATGTTATGGCATTAATAAAATGTTCTGAATGTGGTAAGGAATTTTCTGACAAGGCTTCGGCATGTCCAAATTGCGGGTGTCCAACCAGTGAAATGGTTGAATCTCCGATTGCAGAAGATCAGGAAGACAATTTGGATGCTATATGGAAAACAGTTCCAGGAAAAAACAACTCCTCAATTAAGCCACATATCACTCAAAAAGTAAGTGCTGTCAAAATTGATGAAGTTAATCGTATGTTCCAAATTCATGGTTCAATTCCTAACAATGGCAAGAAAAGTGGTCTTCTCGGAAAGTCTTTCAAAGGCTTAATGGCTGTAAGCACAATGGGAATGTCTGTGGCTGCTGAAAAATTAATTACTGGTGGAAAAACAAGAGTTGGTTCTAATACTTGGTATCCTTTCTCCGGTCTTGTCAGTTACGATCTTTTAGAGGATGATTCACTTATTACAAGTGGTGGTGTAGGACAGGCCTTGATTGGTGGCGCTTTGTTCGGTGGTGCAGGTTCAATTGCAGGTGCTATAACTGGCAAACGTGTGCAGAAAAAACGCATTGATTCATTATATATAAAGGTTACATTAAACAATTTTGATACACCATGCATACTAATTCCATTAATTACAAAACCAACCAAAACCAATAGTAAAGAATATCAGAGTGCTTTCCAAGAAGCACACAAAATCTTATCAGTTTTAGATGTAATATCTCATAATCAATAGTGCTCTTAAAAAAAGTCGAGGTGTTTACGTGACTTATGAAGAATTACAAGATGTAGCCTGCAAGGACGGTATAGATGTGATTGAACGTCGTTTTAAAAGTAACAATATCAAAGGTTTATATTGCAATGGTGTTGTTGCCGTGAACAAAGACATCGAAACGCAAAAAGAAAAATCTTGCGTGCTTGCCGAAGAGATTGGACATAATCGCACCAGCTCCGGTGATATTCTGGACCAGACCGACATTATGAACCGCAAGCAGGAATATCGCGCACGGTTCTACGGATACAATCTAAAAATTGGATTAACCGGTCTGATCAGAGCATATGAATCTGGGTGCAGAAATATTTTTGAGATGGCTGAATATTTGGATGCTACAGAAGAATATCTAAAAGAAGCTCTCTTATGTTATAAATCAAAATATGGAATATGTACCACTGTTGACAATTATATAATATATTTCGAACCATTTGCAGTGATGAAATTTGTTGCTGCTGAATAATAAAACATGGTTGTTTATCATTTGCATAAATAAAAGGAGGTTCACATGAGTATTGTGTTATCATATGTTGACACAGAAAAAGCTATAGTTGCTAGTGACGGATTGGTAAGCAATGAAAACAAAGATGCCGTGTTTTGCAATGAAATAAAAGTATTTCGAATAAATCAGAATGTACTTTTAGGATTTGCCGGCCACTTATCATCTTGTTTGAAAATTGCAGATAGATTTATTAACCCCTCGCCAGAAAATAAGCCGATTATTGATATTATATCCGTCAATGATGCTGGCGCAGTTATACAAAACTGTATTGCGTCATTACCAAACCTTGAAAAATGTGCATTTTTAGTATGTGGAAAAGGAGATAATGGCAAGCCCTGTTCCGCATGCATTACAAGTGACGGAGAATACGAATTGAAATATGCAACGATCCCTGGACAGGTTATATACTATGCTTTATGTCCGGACGAATTTCTCAACGGAGCAGAATTATTTAAGACACACATATTGCAGCATCAAACTGACATAAAATATGCAATGCAACTCACGATAGATAAAGCTGCGGATATTTCTCCAACAGTCAATTATCAACATTATTTTCAAGAGATTTACTTTTAATTTTACTCAAATCAAGAACGCCACCACTGACAATAAAATCCTTGGTTGCCTATAAATTTGACTCGACTTTTGTTAAGTCGGATTCGTTGTGTGCAAGAACTAATTTTGTCAACATTTCATTAGTCATACTTATATCTCCTCTCTTTCTTATAAGCCATTCTAATAATAACATTTTGAGAGGATTTCGTAAATAAAAAAAACCGCCCCTGTGCTACCAACACAAGGACGGCTCATATCTCCGAAGAGATACTCTATATCGCAAAAATATTGTATCATCTTCGAAGCAGGTATACAACCAGAACGTTTGTACCTGTTATTTTTGTACCCAAAATCAATTAAGGAAGGTGATATTATGGCTACTGCCAAGAAACTCCCCTCTGGCTCCTGGAGGTGTCAGGTACTATCTCACACAGAAGAGTATACCAAACCAGATGGAACTATAGGAAAAAGAAAAATCAGGAAATCTTTTACTTGTGATGATCCAACTAAAAGAGGCAAGCGGATCTGCGAGCAAATGGCTGCCGAATGGGCCGCCAGCAAAGAACAGCACTCTCCTGTTGCTGAATCACTAACGTTTGGAGAAGCTCTGGACGATTATATCTCTTCGAGAGAAAATATCTTATCTCCATGTACAATCAGAGACTACAGGGGAACGCAGCGAAATTACATTCAATCACTTATGGGAATAAAGATTGATGCTATCACTCAAGAAGATATTCAAAAAGCAATTAACCTTGAGGCTGTCAAATTGTCCCCTAAAACCGTCCGCAACATCCATGGCTTAGTATCTGCCGTATTACGGGTATACAGGCCGTCCATGGCACTGAATACGGCCTTGCCTAAGAAGAAACGTATTCAATTATACATACCTTCTGATGAAGAAGTAAAAATTCTTATGCGTGCGGTACAGGGAACAGAACTTGAAATCCCAGTCCTGCTTGCAGCCTTTGGCCCAATGAGGCGCGGTGAGATCTGTGCCCTGGAACAATCGGACATAAACGGCAATATCATCCATGTAAGTAAAAACATGGTCCGCACGATTGACAATCAATGGATCATCAAAGCGCCGAAATCTTTTGCAGGTGACCGGTACATTGATTTTCCAGATGATGTGATTGAAAGGTTACCAAAACATCCAGGAAGAATCGTTGATCTGAATCCCGGACAGCTTACTGACAAATTCGAAAAATGTTTAAGGAAATGCAATCTTCCTCATTTTCGTTTCCATGATCTCAGGCACTACTCAGCTTCTATTCTTCACGCTCTGGGAATCCCGGATGTTTATATCATGCAGCGTGGTGGATGGGGAAATGATGGAACGCTTAAAGCTGTTTACAGACATGCACTGTCAGATAAAGCACAGGAAATGAATAAGCTTGCAAATGAACATTTTGAAGATTTGTTATCTGATGGTTCTCACGAAGGTTCTCACAAAAAGAAAAAGCCTTGAAAATTCAAGGCTTTTAGAGTGCCGCTGGCCGGACTCGAACCGGCACGGTTTCCCGCTTGATTTTGAGTCAAGTGCGTCTGCCAATTCCGCCACAGCGGCAAATGAACCGAGAATTATATTACCATAATTTTCAGTTCACTGCAAGCATTTTTAAGTAATAATTGCAAAATTATTTATATAATTTATCTTCGTCCTCAAGCATTTTCTCATAGATTGGGAAGCAGTCAAATGTTGCAAAATAATCTCTTGGTGTTTCAGCACGACGGATCATCTCAAAGCTTCCATCTTCGTGAAGAAGAATCTCAGATGATTTCAGTTTACCATTATAATTATAGCCCATAGCAAATCCATGTGCGCCGGTATCATGAATTACAAGCAGGTCACCCATCTCGATCTCCGGAAGATAGCGGTCAATCGCAAACTTATCATTGTTTTCGCAGAGGGAGCCAGTAATATCATACAGATGATCGCACGGTTTATCTTCTTTACCCATAACAGTGATGTGGTGGTATGCACCATACATTGCAGGACGCATAAGATTGACTGCACACGCATCTACACCGATGTATTCTTTGTGTGTATGTTTCTCATGGATTGCTTTTGTGACAAGGCATCCATAAGGTCCCATCATAAAACGGCCAAGCTCGGTATAAATTGCAACATCTCCCATTCCTGCCGGAACAAGAACTTCTTCATATACCTTACGTACGCCCTCTCCGATCACACGGATATCATTTGGTGTCTGCTCTGGTCTGTAAGGAATACCGATACCACCGGAAAGATTGATAAATCCGACATGGGCTCCGGTTTCTTTCTGAAGTTTTACAGCAAGTTCAAACATTACTTTTGCAAGCATTGGATAATATTCGTTTGTTACTGTATTGCTGGCAAGAAATGCATGGATACCGAATTCTTCGGCTCCTTTTGCTTTCAGTGTGCGGAACGCTTCAAAAATCTGATCTGTTGTCATTCCGTATTTGGCATCCCCCGGATTATCCATAATATCATTACTGATTTTAAACAATCCACCCGGATTATAGCGGCAGCTGATTGTCTTCGGGATGTAGCCGACAGCCTTTTCTACTGCTTCAATATGTGTAATATCATCAAGATTGATAATTCCACCAATCTCATTTGCATAGCGGAATTCTGCTTCCGGCGTATCATTGGATGAAAACATGATATCACCTTTTTTGCAGCCGATTGCTTTGGAAAGCATCAGTTCGGTCATAGAGGAACAGTCGCATCCACATCCGTACTCCTGAAGGATCTGGATCAGATATGGATTCGGTGTTGCTTTAACTGCGAAGAATTCTTTGAATCCTTTATTCCATGCAAAGGCTTCTTTTAATGCTCTAGCATTTTCACGGATTCCCCTCTCATCGTAAAGGTGAAAAGGTGTCGGGAATCTCTCAGTGATTTCCTGCAGTTTTTCCAGTGTTACAAACGGCTTTTTTTTCATAATATTTATCTCCTCGTATAGCATTATTTCACATGCTGATGTGTAAACAGATGGTCCTGGCAATATTCATAATTGCCATTACATTTTGAGCAGAAACGGAATTCCAGATTCGGATCATCCTTTTCTGTACGTCCACAAATTGCGCATTTGTGTTTCGTAATTCCTCCTGTTGCCGGATTGACACGGCTCTGTGCCATGGCCTTTTTAAATTCCCTGCGTCGATGTACTTCTTTCGGATTGTAACGTTGCATATTCCTTGTGCTGAAGAAAAACAGAACAAAATTAAGCAGTGATGCAACAATCGGTACTGCCATTACCCATAATCCGACACGGATATAGGAGATCATGTTGTACAGAATAATCGCACCATACACACCTGCCATCCATTTCATCTTGATCGGAATCACAAACCATAACAAAATCTGCATATCCGGATAACTCATCGCATATGCAAGAAAGACAGAAAGACTGACATAATAAGTCGTGAATACACCTCCGCCAATCACATATGTCATACCATCAATCACTACAAAACCACCTGTAATGAAATAGGTAATAAATGCTGCGATCAGCACAAACAAAAGTCCTGAAAAAATATACAGGGTATAACGAAAACTGCCCCATGTACGTTCCAGTGACGTACCGACCGGATAATAGAAAAACAAAATAGAAATTACAAACAAAAAGAAATTACCGGTACTCGGCGGATAGATGACCCAGGTCACAAGTCTCCAGATCTGCCCCTGAAGAATCTTGGATACATCAAGGCTCATCATACTGAGCATCGAAGGATTCATATAGCTCAGCAGATATCCAACCACATAACAGATAATCACATAAACTGTCAGGTTTGGAATTCCCCTTCCCCTGAATTTACGTTCCATTTTATCGATCCAATTCATAACAACACTTTTTCTCCTTTTTCTGTTGATTTATACAGTCCGGAAAGATGAATTGTATTTATTGCTAAAAAAATTAAAAATACTTTTTCTTGGACAGGAACATTGCTGCAACAATACTTGCCCCGATAGAAATCAGAATTACGATTGCAAACCCAAGTGTTGTGCTGGAAAAAGGCATACCTGACGGAGCAAGATTCATTCCATAAGCACTGAATATGATTGTCGGAATACTCATAACGATCGTGATCACAGATAATATCTTCATCACATCGTTCAGATTGTTTGAAATAACAGACGCAAAAGCATCCATCATACTTCGCAGGATGCCACTGTAAATATTTGCCATCTCAATTGCCTGCGTGTTCTCGATAATGACATCTTCAAGAAGTTCCGTATCTTCCGGATATTTCTTAATGCTCTCGATCTTGATCAGTTTCTCAAGTACAGCCTCATTCGAACGCAGAGAAGTCGTAAAATATACCAGTGATTTCTCCAGTTCAAGCAACTCTATCAATTCCTGATTTCGTGGTGAAAAGTGAAGCTTTTCCTCCACCTGTTCACTCTTTTTGTCTATGATGCGCAGATAACGCAGATACATGCTGGCATTACGATAAAGAATCTGCAGGATAAAGCGTGTCTTCATATAAGTAAAGAAATTGCGTACACGGCCTTCCATAAAACGTGTCAGAACCTGTGTATCCTCCAGGCATACCGTAAATATCATTTTATCGGTAACAATAATACCAAGTGGGATCGTACCGTACCAGTCTTTGTCATTTCGCTCTTCGATCATAGGAACATCAACCAGAATCAGAGTGTAAGTATCCTCCACCTCAATACGTGACCGTTCTTCTTCATCCAAAGGAGCCCTCAGATCATCAACTTCGATCTGGAACTGTTCAGATATTTCAAATATTTCTGTTGCTGTAGGATTTGTAAGGGCAATCCAACATCCATCCTGCGGTTCCTGAATTTCATGAATGGCACCGTCTGATGTCCGAAACATTCTAACCACGATTACACTCCCCTTCCACTCTCTTTTTGGGTCATATGGTCAATTATAAAATGCCGTATAATTTTTGTCAATTCCAACTGAATTGTATTTATAAAAATTTTATTCAATTTATACGTTAAAGTGACATAGTGCAAATTGTAGACTTTCTATATTTAATATGTTAAGATTAACTACAGTTAATAAGGGAGGACTCAATACTTATGAATAAATCCAGCTTCGGCTCACATTTCACTGTAACTACATGGGGCGAATCCCACGGAAAAGCTCTGGGCGCAGTCATTGACGGCTGTCCTGCGGGGCTTTCTCTCTCAGAAGAAGATATCCAGAAATTTCTGGACAGACGCAAACCAGGACAGAGCCGCTATACGACTGCGCGTAAAGAAGGAGATCTTGTAGAAATCCTCTCCGGTGTATTTGAGGGAAAAACGACCGGAACTCCGATTTCGTTAATGGTACGAAACACCGACCAGCGTTCCCGTGACTACGGTAATATTGCTTATTCTTATCGTCCGGGACATGCAGATTATACTTTTGATGCCAAATATGGTTTTCGCGATTATCGTGGTGGCGGACGTTCCTCCGGACGCGAAACGATCGGACGTGTTGCTTCCGGAGCAGTTGCATCCAAACTCCTTGCGTCACTTGGTATTTCTTTCTGTACTTACACGAAATCTATCGGGCCGGTCTCCATTGAAAATTTCAGTCCTGAAGAAATAAATAATAATGCATTCTATATGCCGGACGCAGATGCTGCTGCTAAAGCCGGTACTTATCTTGAAAAATGTATGAAAAATCAGGACAGTGCCGGCGGCGTGATTGAATGCCGCATCACAGGTGTCCCTGCCGGTCTCGGCAATCCTGTTTTTGAAAAGCTGGATGCCATGCTCTCTCAGGCAGTCATGTCTATCGGTGCAGTCAAAGCAGTTGAAATCGGCGATGGTATTCATGTTGCCCATATGAACGGCTCAGAGGATAATGACGGATTCACAATCAAAGACAACATGATAAATAAAACTTCCAATCATGCCGGTGGAATTATGGGCGGAATCAGTGATGGCAGCGAGATCATCCTTCGTGCCTATGTCAAACCAACCCCATCTATCAGCCAGCCACAGCAAACTGTTACCAGTCAGGGCAGACAGATTTCCCTTGAGATACATGGCAGACATGATCCGGTTATTGTCCCAAGAGCAGTTGTCGTTGTCGAATCTATGTGTGCACTTGCTATTACAGATGCTTTGTTTGCAAATATGACCTCAAGGCTCGATAAAATTCAGAAGTTTTACTCTAAATAAGTACCGCGAAGCGTTTTTGTGTAATAGGAACATTACGGAGTAATTTTCTATTACACAAAAAAGATCCTGCAGCTTAAAACTGCAGGACTTTTTAAATTACTGATATTTCATTGCAAATAATTACTGCTCATCATATTCCTCGTCAGATAAAGGCTTAACAGGTTCAAAGTCCTGAGGTACAGGCCACATATGAATACTGTTTGGAGTCTCAACATTATGAGGTTTATCATTCATAACGATGATATTCTTATCATAGTCAACCTTGAAGGTCGTAATAGTATTGCTTGCATGGTTCGCAACCGCAATATGCTGGTTATCTGGAAAAATCACAAGATCCTTCGGATAATCACCACTGATCGGCAGTGTGAATTTCTTTTCAAGAAGTCCTGTTTCTGCATCAACCTCATACATGGAAACTGTATTTTCTCCTGCAGTTGTACAGAACAGATGCTTGCCATCCGGTGCCAGCGCCAGGCCGGATGCCGCATTATGGATTGCATCTTTGTCATGCTTCTTACTTAAAGTCGATACGCTCTGCAGAAGCTCGAATTCCGGATTCTCTCCGCTGCCGTCATAGCTATATACTTTAATCTCATTGCTCAGTTCAAACAGAATATATGCATATTTGCCGTCTGAACTGAAACGGATGATTCTCGGTCCGCTCTCTCTCGGACAACGAAGAATGTCAACCAGTTCAAGTTTGTGACGTCTCTTATTGATACGATAGATTTTAATCTGATCAATTCCATTGTCAACCGCGCAGAGATACTTATTGTCCGGTGTCGGTCGTACACAGTTAACATGTGGACGGAAATTACGCTCAGCGACACTGCCAAGGCCTTTATGAAATACACCGTCCATAATACGTCCGAGACTTCCATCTTTATGCGTATGTACAACTGTCACCTTGCCATCATGATATCCTGCCACATACAGATATCTGCCGTCCACGTCTGTAGCAAGAAAACAGCCTCTCATTCCGTCAATTCCCACACTGTTGATACGGGTGAGGTCTCCATGCTTGTCACGCTGGAATACCGCAACGCCCTCATCCTCTATGGAATACAGGAACTTACCGTTCTTGGAAACTGCTGTGTGTGATGCATTGCTGACCTTCACTTCGCTTCGCTCGATCAGTTTGCCGTTCTCTACATCTACATCATAGACCTGAATGCCTTTACTGTTGCCATGGGTATATGTTCCCACATAAGCCACATATTTCTTGTTCCCCATTATACTGCCTCCTAAAATTCGATGAATATGTGCGAAAGCTCTATCCGCATTTGGTGTCCTAATTATAGCACATTCCATTTATAAGAACAAGTTGACATTCTACGTTGAATGTGTATTTTCTTACATACTTTATTTCATAAAATAATTTCGTACTTCAGAAAGTGTCTCTTCGATCACAGCATCTGTATGCGCGGCTGAAAGAAACATTGCCTCAAACTGAGACGGTGCCAGATGAATTCCTGATTTCAGCATTGCAAGAAAATAATCTGCAAATGCTTTTGTATCAGAAGCCTTTGCACTTGTATAATCAACTACTTCATTTTCTGCAAAAAACAGACTTCCTAAAGATGAAACATGATTTACATGATACGGCTTTTTATATTCTTTAAGAATCTGTTCGATTCCACTATAAAGTTTTTCGCCCTTTTCTTCCAGTTCCTTATAAACTTCCTGATGTTCATACAGATATTTCAGCTGTGTCAGACCTGCAGCCATTGCAATCGGATTACCACTTAAAGTTCCTGCCTGATAAACCGGGCCTGCCGGAGAAACCATTTCCATGATTTCCTTTCTTCCGCCATAAGCACCAACAGGCATTCCTGCTCCAATGATTTTACCAAAGGTAACCATATCCGGTGTCACACCAAAATACTCTGCCGCCCCGCCAAATGCAAGTCGGAATCCTGTAATAACTTCATCAAAGATCAGTAATGTTCCGTGCTCGGTACAGAGACTGCGAAGACCTTCCAGGAAGCCTTTCTTTGGCGGAACCACACCCATATTGGCTGCAACTGGTTCTACAATCACCGCAGCCACCTGTCCCGGTGCCTGTTCCAGAAGTGCTTTTACGCTGTTCAGATCATTATAAACTGCTGTCATGGTATCCTGTGTGCAGCCTTTTGGTACTCCGGCACTGTCCGGTACACCACTTGTCATCACACCGGAACCGGCACTTACCAGAAGTGCATCACTGTGTCCATGATAACATCCTGCAAATTTGATGATCTTATCACGACCGGTGTAACCTCTTGCCGCACGAATTGCGCTCATAACGGCTTCTGTACCGGAATTAACCATACGCACCATCTCAACATGCGGGAGATGTTCACAGATAAATTCCGCCATCTCTACTTCTATCTCCGTAGCACATCCAAAACTCAGACCGTCTGCGCAGGCTTCAACTACTGCTTCCCTGATCTGTGGGAAATTATGACCGAGGATCATCGGTCCCCAGGAATCGATATAATCTACGTATTCATTGCCATCTACATCATAAATGTGACAGCCATCTGCACGTTTGATAAATCTCGGAGCCATTCCGATCGCACCATACGCTCTGACCGGACTGTTGACGCCGCCCGGAATTCTTTTTACTGCACGTTCAAATAATTCTTCTGATCTTCCCATTAGCCGATTCTCCCTTCATCGATAAAGCGGGCAAGCTCTTTTGCATAGTAAGTCAGATAAATAGAAGATCCTGCACGATAGGCACTTGCTGCCATCTCACAGACAATTCTGTCTTCTTCAATCCAGCCCATCTTGGCAGCTGCTTTGACCATTGCATATTCACCGCTTACACTGTAAGTAGCAATCGGAACATTTGTTGCCTTGTAAACTTCCGAAACCATATCCAGATAAGACATTGCAGGTTTGATCATAATGATGTCTGCGCCCTCTTCGATATCTGTCAGTGCTTCTTTCATTCCCTCACGGCGATTATGAAAATCCATCTGATAACTCTTACGGTCACCAAAGGATGGAGCAGAACCTGCAGCATCACGGAACGGACCATAAAATGCAGATGCATATTTGACTGCATAGGACATGATCGGAGTTTCTTTATGTCCTGCCTTGTCCAGACATTCACGGATTGCACGTACACGGCCGTCCATCATATCAGAAGGTGCCACCATATCTGCGCCGGCTTCCACATGAGAAAGTGCTGTTTTTGCAAGTAATTCAAGTGTTGCATCATTCTCTACTTCATGACCGCAGAGAACACCGCAGTGTCCATGTGAAGTATATTCGCACATGCACACATCTGTAATATAATAAAGATCCGGGAACTGTTTTTTAGCTTCTCTTAAAGCTTTCTGTACGATTCCGTTTTCATCGTAAGCACCACTTCCCACTTCATCTTTGTGATCCGGGATTCCAAAAAGCATGATATTGCTCACACCAGCCTTCTGTAAACGTTCCAGTTCGTAAGGAAGACGATCAACGCTGTAGCGGTACTGTCCTTCCATAGATGGAATTTCTTCCTCAACACCTGTACCTTCCTTTACAAAAAGCGGATAGATCAGAGAAGATTTATCAATCCTTGTTTCTCTCACCATTTTACGGAGTGTTTCACTTCCGCGAAGTCTTCTTGGTCTCTGAATAAGATCCATTGTTGCTGCACCTCTTTCTTATCTTAAAAATGTTATTTGTTTTTTATCTTCACAACGAGATCGATCAAAGCCTCAATCGTTGCTTTTTCTGCCACATATGTCTGCATGCCGTATGCATCAGCCGCAGCTTTTGTCTGTTTGCCGATACATGCTGCCACAACACCGGAATAATCTGCAAGTCCTGTGCTTTCGACAAATCCTTTTACCGTTGATGCACTTGTAAATACCACACAGTCGATAGAACCTGTACGGATTTCTTCTCCGACATTGATCAGCCGGCTTTTTTCATAGACGGTATCATATGTTGCAATATCATCCACCCTGGCACCATGAGTTTTAAGAATCTTTACAAGATTTTCATTTCCTTTTCGGGCTCTTGGGAGAAGGATTTTCTCTCCGCCTGTGAGTTTTGCCGCAAGGGCTTCTCCCAGTGCATCTCCATCATAAATTTCCGGAATAAGATCTACGAGAATACCTCTTTCTTCCAGTACTTTCGCAGTTCCCTGACCGATTGCCGCAATATGTACTCCTGTCAGACTACGGATATCTTTGTGCGCATTTTTCAGTTCTTCAAAGAAAATCTCTGCGCCTGTCGGACTTGTAAAAGTAATCCACTGATAAGTGTCCATTCTGTCAAATGCCTGCCAAAGCTCCGTCTGCTCATCCAGTGCAACAGTTCTGACAGACGGCAGTTCCAACACTTCTGCCCCTCTTCTTCGAAGATCATCTGCGGTACGGGAACTGCGTCCCTTCGGTCTGGTTACAAGCACTTTCCATCCTGCAAGAGAAAGTTTTTCATACCATCCGAAGTCTGCTGCAAGCTTACATACTTTACCGACTACAATAATTGCCGGTGTCTCGATTCCCTGCCTTTCTACCTCTTCTTTCAGAGTGGAAACGGTTGCTACAACGCGCTTCTGATCAGCTGTCGTTCCCTTCTGGAGAACTGCCGCCGGCATATCCGGATCCATTCCTGCATTAAGAAGCCCCTGGCAGATATCAGCAAGTGCTGCAATTCCCATAAGAAAAACCAGCGTTCCCTTCGTATCTGTCAGCGCTTTAAAATCAATGTCATATTTTTTCCCTGCTCTCCGATGTCCGGTAATGATATGCACTGATGAACAGAAATCACGATGTGTGACCGGAATTCCGTTGTACGCCGGTACTGCAATGGAAGATGTAACTCCCGGAACGATCTCATACGGAATTTCATTTTCTGTCAGAAGTTCCAGTTCTTCTCCGCCACGTCCAAAAAGGAACGGATCACCACCCTTAAGACGGACAACACGATTTCCCTTCAGAGCTTCTTCCAGGAGCACCTGATTGATTCCTTCCTGTGGCATCGTATGTTTATCTGCACGTTTTCCTACATTTATTAATCTTGCCTCTGTCGGAATTTTTGCCAGAACACCCTGACCTACAAGACTGTCATAAACAACAACATCTGCATTCTTCAGGACTTCCATTCCCTTCAAAGTAAAAAGGCCGATATCTCCCGGTCCGGCTCCGACAAGCCATACTTTTCCCTTTTTCATAATGAAGTCCCTCCTGTTTTGTCATTTTCATACATATCCTGCATCCGTTTGGCAAGGTCTCTGCCCAGTTTTTCTGCCTCTGCTTTCGGTCCACGGATGCTGTCTTTAAAATAACGACCGTCACATTCCCTGTAATAGAGTCCGCGAAGAAAGAGTTCGTCTCCCTCTACCACTCCATAAGCGGCAACCGGCGAAGAACATCCACCATTCAGATATTTTACAAAAGCACGTTCTGCGTTGCCTGCGAACCATGCTTTTTCATCTCGATATCCTTCCAGATAATCATATGTCAGATCCTGTCTTCCCTGTACCGCGAGAATTCCCTGACCTGCAGCCGGAAGAATCTCATCCTCTGAAAAATACCGGCAGATTCGCTTCTCTAAGCCGAGGCGTTTCAAGCCTGCCGCAGCAAGAATCAGACCGGAATATTCTCCATTGTCCAATTTCCGTAAACGGGTCTGGAGATTTCCACGGATACTTTTTACTTCCATTTCCGGATAAAGTTCTTTAAGCTGAAGCGTACGCCGAAGACTCGAACATCCCAGCGGTTTCGTCAGATCCAGTTCACTGACTCCCTCCGGGAGAACCAGAACATCTCTCGGATCTTCTCTCTTTGAAAACGCAAGAAGAGGAAGTTCACCAGGAACTTCCATCGGCATATCTTTCAGGCTGTGAACCGACAACATGGTTCTGCCCTCCAGCAGTGCTTTATCCAGTTCTTTTACGAAGAGACCCTTGCCTCCGACCTTATCAAGTGTCCGGTCTAAAATTTTATCACCGGTCGTTTTCATTGTCAAAATCTCAACATCCAGCTCCGGATGCTGTGTTTTTATGTAATTACGAACCATCTCACTCTGCAGAACTGCCAGACGGCTCTCCCTGCTTCCAATGATCACTTTATTCTGCACTTCTGTCTTCACCATCTGATGCCTCCATTGCTTCCTGAATTGCGATACGGACTTTTTTTGCGCGGCTGTGATCCAGCCCGCTTGCAGTAATTCCGACCACTACTTCATCCTTCATATAAATACCGGGGAAATAGAAATCACATTTGCTTTTATCGTCGGCAACATTTACATAGATGCCCTCTTCCTTACAGACACGGTAGATTTCATCATTCAGTTTCCAGTCATTGGTTGCTGCGATCACCATATATGCCATGTCAAAATCCGAACGTTTGACCGGGCGTGTGATCAGATTAACATATCCGGTCTTTCCGAGTTCCTGAAGTTCCATCGTGCATTTCGGTGCAATTGCAGTAATATTTCTGGTAAACTGTAAAAGTGTCCGAACTCTTCTGGTCGCAATATTGCCACCGCCTACAACGACGATTTTTTTGTCTGACAGATCAATAAACATTGGAAAATATCGTTTAGTCTTCATATACCTTCTCCAATCCTGCAACACATTCCAGAAAAGCTTCCTGATTCAGGCTGTCCCGAAGGCCGAAGATCATCTTGTTGACAACTTTTCCGGCTGCGGTGTCTACTGCATCAAGAAGATTTGCTCTGTCTTCTTCCTGCATCGGTGTTTTTTTGAGAATTTTTTCGATACGCAGATTCAGATCCTGCACTGCTTCCGCACGGATTTCCTGAATTCTCGGAATCACGTCACGGCCATCCAGCCACTGAAAAAATTCTGCCATCTGCTTTTCTACGATCGAAGCTGCTTTGATAAGACTCTCATGTGCCTCCGGTGAAAGTCTTTCTGTACGGAAGCTGTCCATATCATAAAGCGTAATTCCGTCCCTGCTGCCAAGAGACGGATCAATGTCCCTCGGAACTGCAAGATCAAGAAGCAGGAGCGGTTTTTCCAATACAACGTCCTGAAAAAGTTCATCCCTCAGAGTAAAGTTCGGACTGGCTGTAGCACTTACTACAACATCACAGTTCGGCAAAAATCTCATTCGCTCTCCATAATGAATACGGCTGCATCCAATCGGAATACTTACAAGTCCACTTCGATACTGGCGGACTGTGACTGTTACATTGGCTCCGGCATCGCGAAGTGTCTGTGCGGCAACTTTTCCCATTTCACCATTTCCGATGACCATACATGTTTTGCCATGCATATCATACCCCTGTTCTTTCAAATGGCTGACCGCCTGATGAATAACAGAAGGATTTCCATGTGCAAGAGGCGCTTCTGTCTTAATCTTCTTACCGGCAGTTACAGCCATACGGAACAGTACTTCCAGCACACTGTCTGTTGTAAAATGCTCACGTGCAAGATTTAGAGCATCCTTAATCTGCGTTAGAATCTGATCTTCACCGAGAATCTGAGATTTCAGTCCTCCGGCAAGATAAAAAAGATGCTCTACAGCTTCCTTATCTTTACGTGTTATAAAATATTTTTCGTAAGAAGTATCCTGTATCCCCTTCAGACGGCACAGACACTCATACATGGAAATTTCCTGTTCTTCTTCGTGGCTCGTCCATATTTCCAGGCGGTTGCAGGTCGACAAAATGATACAGCCATAAATTCCTGCCGTCTCTTTAAGTCGTTCCATTGCTTCTCCCGCATTTTTCTTTGTAAACGCAAACAGAGCCCGAATATCTACGGGTGCTCTGTCGTGATCAATTCCTATCATGGATATTGTCATGATCTTGTGTTTCTCCTTTGTTTGACTATACCATTTCCCGAACGAGATCCACCATATTCGGGTGGATTCTTCAGGAAAACATACTGTTTTAATGATAGTATGTTCGAGAAAAGTTGTCAATGGAATTTACATGAGTTTTCCTGTGTATTGTGAAAGAAAAAAAGATATCTTTAAATCTCTACATTTTTTGTGGCAATCACATCCACCCCAGTGTGCGCTACATCATGCAAAACCACATCTCCGATATGTACAGGTGCCGGTACAGTAATTCCTTTCATTGCACGAATACAGGCAAAAATTTGGTCTTTCGGAATATCTTCTTTTGTTTTGACAGAAACAACAGTTTCTGCCCCACCGCTTACACGAACGGTCGTCGTCACAATTCTGGTCGGATTCGTAACCTCTTTTTTTCCATATACGGCACCTCTTTTGCAGGTATTTCCTTCTATATCTATGACTTCTGTGTCCTCAAGTTTCACAGTAAGAGTACATCCCATCGGGCAACCGATGCAGGTCAGATTTCTGATTTCCATATCTTTATGCCTCCTCAATTTTTAATGTAATTTTCTGCAATGAAGAATTCTTCATTATCTGTTCTCTGGTAAGTTTGATCTGCTCCATCTCCCCCGGAGCTACGACCGGACGTTTGCGGTGAATGATTCTTTCTCTATCGAGATAGCAGCTTATATAGCAGTTTTTGTACACACCTCCGACACGGAATCGAACAGTTAGTTCTTCCGGCATATGATCCGGACGTATTACAGACGGAACCGTATAACGTACCCCCTTTTCCGAAAACAGAATGATTTCTTTTTCTGTCAGATTTTTTATATTTCCCTGGCTTCTGCATGCATTCTGTACATAAAGTGAGGCATTTCGTCCAGCCATAGCCGCTTCTTCCGATACAAAATCAACCAGGTCATGTACATGAAGCACATTTCCACATGCGAAAACGCCTTCCATATTTGTCTCCAGACTTTCATTTACTTTCGGTCCGGATGTTATCGGATTCATTTCTATTCCCATGCCACGTGAAAGTTCATTCTCCGGGATAAGTCCGACTGAAAGAAGCAATGTATCACACTTGTATTCTTCTTCTGTACCCGGAATCGGCCTGCCCTTTGCATCTACTTCGGCAAGAGTGATTCCCTCCACACGTTCTTTACCTTTAATATCAACTACTGTATGGCTTAATTTCAGTGGAATTCCAAAATCATCCAGGCACTGTACAATGTTTCGTTTCAGACCGCCGGAATAAGGCATCAGCTCTGCAACCACCTGTACATCTGCTCCTTCCAGCGTCATTCTTCTTGCCATGATCAGGCCAATATCACCGGAGCCTAAAATCACAACTTTTCGTCCCGGAAGATATCCTTCAATATTGACCAGGCGCTGTGCCGTTCCCGCTGAGAAGATTCCTGCCGGACGATAGCCTGGAATATTCAGTGCTCCTCTCGAACGCTCACGGCATCCCATGGCGAGAATCACAGCTTTTGCCTGAATCTGAAACATCCCTTCATTCCGGTTCATTGCCGTTATAAGTTTACCTTCACTGATGTCCATAACCATAGTATGTAATTTGTATTCTATCTGAAGTTTCTCTGTCTGTGCGATAAATCTTCCGGCATATTCCGGACCTGTCAGTTCTTCCTGAAACGTATGCAGGCCAAATCCATTATGAATACACTGGTTCAGAATCCCACCAAGCTTATCATCACGCTCAAGAATCAGGATACTTTCTGTTCCGTTTTTTCTGGCCGCTATTGCCGCTGCAAGTCCCGCCGGACCTCCACCGATAATCACAATATCATAATTCTTCATTTCTCTTTCCTCCTCAAAATACATCCTTATTGATTCCTTCTATAATTCTGGAATTCCCGCCGGATTTCGTAATTTCTTCCATTGATTTTTCAAGCTCACGAGCCAGAATTTCCATAACTTTAGGTGCACAGAATCCTGACTGGCAACGTCCCATGCCGGCACGTGTCCGTCTTTTGACTCCGTCCAGTGATTTGGCTCCCAATGGTCTTCTGATCGCATCTATAATTTCTCCCTCTGTCACCATCTCACAACGGCAGATAATATTTCCATATGCTGGATTCTGTCGGATCAGCTCGTTTCGTTCTTCAATCGTCATTGCATTCAGATCAGGCATTCCTGTTCTCGTGGAAATAAAATCTGTTTTTTCTTTCAGATCATATTTTTTCTGTACAAGGTCTCCAATAACTTCACCTATCGCCGGTGCACTGGAAAGTCCCGGTGATTCAATTCCGGCACAGTCTATAAAATCATTTTCTGTTTCACCGATAACAAAATCATCTCCGTCTTCGTGAGCACGCAGACCGGCAAATGAAGTAATCACCTGACGTGTCGGAATATTTTTTACACTGTCTGCAGATTTTTCAAGAACCTGCTGTAGTCCGTCCCGTGTTGTATTTATACCTTCTTTATTTTCAATATCCACTGCCGTCGGTCCGATCAGAAGATTTCCATGAACCGTCGGTGTCACTAGAACGCCTTTTCCAAATTTACCGGGAAGAGTAAAAATCGTCCTTCCTACATGATTACCGGCACTTTTGTCCAGAAGACAATATTCTCCTTTTCTTGGAGTAATATGAAGTTTCTTTTCACTTACCATATTGTGGATCTTATCCGCATATACACCGGCTGCATTGACAATACACTTTACATTGTATTCTCCTCTGCCGGTTGTGATTTTCCATCCTTTTGCCTCTCGTTCAATTTGCTGCACTTCCGTATTAAAATGGAATGACACACCATTTGTATATGCGTTTTCTGCAAAAGCAATCGTCATATGAAACGGACATACAATTCCGGCTGTTGGTGCATATAAAGCGGCATAGACTTTATCGGAAACATTTGGCTCCATCGAAAGCACTTCATCTCTGTTCAGGATCTGAAGATCTTTTACCCCATTTTCGATTCCTCTGTCATAAAGTTTTTTAAGATCTGGATAAGCTTTTTCATCCAGACAAAGCACAAGTGAACCATCCCGTTTAAACGGAAAGTCAAGCTCTCTTGAAAGTGATTCGATCATTTCATTTCCCCTCACATTCAATCTGGCTTTCCATGAGCCCGGTTCTGCATCATACCCTGCATGAATGATCGCACTGTTTGCTTTTGAGGTACCGCAGCAGACATCCTCTTCTCTTTCCAGCACGCAGACTTTACACTGATAACGTGACAGTTCCCGTGCAATTGCTGTACCTGTCACTCCTGCACCGATAATAATCACATCATAGTTTTCCATATTACATCCTCCTGTATCGCATCATACGAATTTTTTATATGTATTTATTTAGAACAAAGCGGACAAGTCCGCTTCAAACTCCCTGAATCCCTCAATCTTTGAGGGACTTGTTACGCTTTGCGCGCCAGATGCAGTCTGCTTCAGCAGACATGTTCCTCATGCATCTGGTCGCATCCTCGCGGAGCGTTTTTATGTAATAGGAACATTACGGAGTAATTTCCTATTACATAAAAAAGCCTGACAAATAAACCCATGTCTTATGGATTTACTGTCAGGCTCTCTTTACTCTTGCCTAAATATTTAATTTGAATTCAGTCACTTAAAAGTGGCTCCAATCATTAATCTTCTTCGTCTCTTGCCCAGCCATAGGCATATTTGACTGCTTTTTCCCATCCTTTGATTCGTTTGCCTCTCTCGGCATCCATGATCTGAGGGGTAAAAGTTTTATCAATTGCCCAGTTCTTAAGGACATCTTCCTTGCTCGTCCAGTAATTCACTGCAAGTCCTGCCAGATAAGCGGCGCCCATCGCAGTGGTCTCGACACATCGCGGACGGTTTACCGGTGCATTGATGATATCTGCCTGTGTCTGCATCAGGAAATCATTCGCACTCGCACCACCATCGACTTTCAGTGAAGCAAGCTGGATTCCGGAATCAGCCTTCATCGACTGCAGGACATCATTTACCTGATATGCCAGAGATTCTAGAGTTGCACGGATAATGTGGTATTTATTTACGCCTCGGGTGATTCCGACGATCGTACCTCTCGCATACTGATCCCAGTGTGGTGCCCCAAGTCCTGTAAATGCCGGAACAACGTAGCAGCCATTTGTATCCTTAACTTTTTTGGCCATGTATTCAGAATCTTCTGCTGAATCGATCAGGCGCATCTCATCACGCAGCCACTGGATTGCAGCCCCTGCTACAAAGATAGATCCCTCCAGTGCATAATTCACCTTTCCGTCCAGACCCCAGGCAATTGTTGTAACAAGCCCATTTTCGGAAAACACCGGTTTCTCGCCTGTATTCATAAGTAAGAAACAACCGGTACCATATGTATTTTTTGCTTCACCGGCCTGAAAACAGGTCTGCCCAAACAATGCGGACTGCTGATCTCCCGCTGCACCGGCAATCGGGATCGGACCGCCGAGAAATGACGGATCCGCCATACCGTAAACACAACTGGACGGTTTCGGTGTCGGAAGCATACATCTCGGAATATCTAATTCTTCAAGGATTTCTTCATCCCACTGTAAAGTATTGATATTAAATAGCATTGTACGGGACGCATTGGAATAATCTGTGATATGGACTGCGCCCTTCGTCAGTTTCCAGATCAGCCAGGTCTCAACTGTTCCAAAAAGAAGATCCCCTCGTTCCGCTTTTTCTCTGGCTCCCGGCACATTGTCGAGAATCCATTTCACTTTCGTTGCAGAAAAATAGGCATCTAGCACAAGACCGGTCTTCATACGGAATTTATCGGTAAGACCTTTTGCCTTCAGTGAGTCACAGTATTCGGACGTTCTGCGGCACTGCCAGACGATTGCATGATAGATCGGATCTCCGGTGTTTTTGTCCCAGACGATTGCAGTCTCCCGCTGATTTGTAATGCCGATTGCAGCAATATCGTGTGCTTCTGCACCGATCATATTCATAGCTTCTACTGCCACACCAAGCATACTTGCCCAGATTTCATCCGCATCGTGTTCTACCCAGCCGGGTTTCGGGAAATACTGATGAAATTCTCTCTGTGCCACACTGCACATTTCACCTTTTTCATTAAATAAAATGCATCGGTTGCTGGTGGTACCCGCATCCAGCGCCATTACATATTTTTGCATATAAAAAGCCTCCCTCATAAAAGAGTTTCTTTTATAATATATTTTTTATATTCCTCTTATTTATCTTATTAAACAAAATCTTTTATAATTAGTCAATAGGATATCGACTTCTCAGGATACAATTCTATAATAATCAGATAAATTATCAGGGAATGGAATTACAGTTTCCATACGTTGTGGTTGGTGGAGGAGACGGCAGTGGCGCCGGCGGTGAGGGCTCCCATAACGGATTCTTTGTCAATAATAAGACCTCCGGCAATTACGGGTACTTTGATTTCAGAGCAAAGTTTCTGAATGACTTTTGGCATTGCTCCGGGCAGGACTTCTATGAAATCCGGACGGACAGTATGCTGCTGTGTAAGAATATTCTCGTAAGCCATTGAATCGAGTAGGAAATAACGAAGTACAGTATACAGCGAAAGTTCTTTTGCTTTTTTGATCAGTGATGGTTTTGTGGTAATAATTCCATCGGTATCGGTATTATTTTTCAGATAGTCAACTGCTATCTCACGAGGGCTTAATCCACCGATCAGATCTATATGCACCATGGCAATCTTGCCTGCAGCCTTGATTTTCTTTACAATGTCTCCAATCGAACAGATATCTCCAAACAAAATAAAAACAACTCGTATGTCTTCAAGCTTACAGCATTGTTCAAGATCATCCATACTTTTTACTGCTGCAATGATCGGATTCTCCTCAACAGCATTCCAAAATTCCCTTCCCATTCTCTGCCCTTTCTCCGGTCATAAATCCATTATCTACAACCACCTGGTATTCTATATGTTCTAATATATCATATCCATTTTTAATAAACAAACAAAAACAGGTAAGAATCCTGTAAAATCCCTGCCTGTCTTTGATATTTCCCGTCTTATTCTTTTAAAGACAATACTATAACTAAATAATATTTGCTCATGTATAAATAATATGTGCATATACGACCGCGTGGCCAACAAGGGGGAGTCTGAGGGGGAAGTGCGGCCTTCGCAACTGTGAGCTCTTCCCCCTCAGAAGTTTCCTATTTTTCAAATGTCGAAGGTTCCTAAGGAAGTTCCCTTAGATCACCCAAAAATTATCGGTGCAGACAACCTTCCTGTATGTCTCAAATCTGAACCATTTATTATGCAGTTCAGATCTGTTTTCCGCAGTCACTGTTTTTGCTTCTTCGAAGAATTTTTCCAGTTCCGCTTTGTTCTTTACAAGCAGTGCCATTCCACGCTCATCAACTACCGGAAGTCCCATATAGCGGTAATCTTCAATCCTCTGAATATCTTCTACTTTGCCGTCACGTATCAGAACAGCTGCACCGTCCTCAACAGACAAAACATCAAAGTATTCCGGATATTTGAAGCTGTCACCGGAAACCGGCACCTCATCACCTACATGATAGGTTTTCTTATCAGATCCGGTTTTGGACATCATTGCATTTTCCAGATTGAAATAAAATTCTTCAAACACATAACCGCCGACTTTGATATCGTCTTTCTGAAAATATGGTTTATCTCCGTCATTTTCTACGGTTTCCAGTACACCACAAGCAGAAGTCATATGGCTGACACGGTCAATCAGGATCATTTCACCAAGTGTCTTATGCTTCTTAAATTCATCCAGCACGATTTTCTCAGCCAGTTCGATCTCACAGAGTGCGATTTCATTTTTTTCAATATAATCAGCAGAAATATGTTCTCCTGTATTGACATCAATCTTATATTTGATGCTTCGGATGAATCCCGGAATTCTCTTTGTACCGAGTTTTACCAGATACTCTTTTCCGAGGGTCAGTCTGCTGTCATCCATCCAGAGAAGTGTTGCTGTAAAGCTCTTTGCAACGGAAAGCTGTGCCTGATCTGTCAGAACGCATCCACGGCTGACATCTACTTCTTTGTCAAGCTGGATCGTCACTGCCTGGCCTGTCACCGCCTCATCTATGGATGTACTTCCGTTCAGAAGTGATTTGACTGTTGCAGTTTCATTACTCGGAAGTGTGGTAATGGTCTGTCCGACTTTAATCTTACCACTTTCAATCTGTCCCTGAAAGCCTCTGAATTCATGATTCGGACGGCATACACGCTGTACCGGCATATAAAATCCTGCCTCACTCTCAGTTTCTGTCACATCAACGGTTTCCAGATGATCCAGAAGTGTTTTTCCTGTATACCATGGCATATTTTCGGATTTGACAGTCACATTGTCACCCTCAGTCGCACTGACCGGAACGATCACAACATCCTGAAGTCCGAGACTTTCAGAAAGCTCGTTAATATCTTTCACAATTTCATTAAATCTCTCTTCACTGTATCCCACAAGATCCATTTTGTTAACTGCGAATACAAAGTGATGAATTCCCATCAGCGCGCAGATACGGCTATGGCGTCTTGTCTGTACCAGAACCCCCTGTTTTGCATCGACCAGAATGATTGCAAGCTGTGTAAAAGAAGCACCGACAGCCATATTTCTTGTATATTCTTCGTGACCAGGTGTGTCTGCAACGATAAAACTTCTTTTATCTGTAGTAAAATAACGATACGCCACGTCGATGGTGATACCCTGTTCTCTTTCTGCCATCAGACCGTCAAGAAGAAGTGAATAATCAATTGCACCGCCCCTGGATCCGACTTTACTGTCAAGAATCAGGGCCTTTTCCTGGTCTGCATAAAGCAGTTTTGAATCATAAAGTATATGTCCGATCAGTGTGGATTTTCCATCATCCACACTTCCGCAGGTGATAAATTTCAGTAAACCGCTCATTTAGAAATACCCCTCTCTCTTTCTCTTTTCCATGCTTGCCGCACCGCCATCAGAGTCAATGATTCGGCTGGTTCTTTCAGATTCTACTGAGCTTAATGTCTCATCAATGATTGCATCAAGAGTATCTGCTTCTGAAAGAATCCCACCTGTCAGCGGATAACAGCCCAGTGTACGGAAACGTACTTTTTTCATTTCCGGTTTTTCTCCCGGTTTCAGGCGCATACGTTCATCGTCCACCATAATGATATTTCCGTCACGATATACCACCGGACGTTCTTTTGCAAAATAGAGAGGTACAATCGGAATATTTTCTCTCTGTATGTACTGCCAGATATCTTTTTCTGTCCAGTTGGAGATCGGGAAAACACGCATACTCTCGCCTTTGTTGATCTCAGTATTATAAAGCTTCCACATCTCCGGTCTCTGGTTTTTCGGATCCCACGCATGATTTTCGTTACGGAAAGAAAAGATACGTTCTTTTGCACGGCTCTTTTCCTCATCACGACGGCCGCCTCCAAAAGCTGCGGTAAAACCATATTTATTGAGAGCCTGTTTCAAAGCCTGTGTTTTCATGATATCTGTATAAGCTGAACCATGATCGAAAGGATTGATTCCCTGTTTTACACCATCTTCGTTGATATATTCCAGCATCTCGATTCCAAGCTCTTTTGCTGTCTTATCACGAAACTCAATCATTTCTTTAAATTTCCATGTTGTATTGACATGCAAAAATGGGAAAGGCGGTTTTTCCGGATAAAAAGCTTTCAGTGCAAGATGAAGCATTACTGAGCTGTCTTTTCCGATGGAATAAAGCATTACTGGTTTTTCGCATTCTGCTGCCACTTCCCGGATAATATATATTGCTTCTGCTTCCAGTTCATCTAAATGTGATAATCCGCTCATATTTGATCTCCTGTCTTAATATTTATTGGAATTTCTCCGGTCAACACTGATCACAAGTTCGCTGCCGTCTGCTCTGGTGATATTCCAGTTGAGAAGATCACCTTTTTGTGTGACATTCATTGTTCCACCCATGCCGCCGATGTCTGCGCCAAGATAAAATTCAATGGCACCTGCTTTGCATTCTTTCACGCAGGAAACGCAGCCCCAGCAGTTTTTCGGGTATTTCATGACTGCTTTTTTGTCTATGATCTGAATGAGGGTGCCGGGACATACTTCCTGACATTTTCCGCAGCCGACACAGCGGTCTTTACGAATTTGTATGCTCATAAGTATCCCCCTTTACCAGATCACGGAACAGAATATGGAGCTTGCCGTCTTCCATTCTGGAATTTACATATTTTTCAAATTTCTCATCTGTCTCCGGATGATCAAGATTTTCGTTAAACGAATGCCAGCGTGTTTCTTTTCTGTTTTTGAGATGTTCGATCAGAACCCGACAGACAAGAAGTCTTTCTTTTAACTCGTAAGCAAAAAGGAGTTCATGCATATCCTCTGCCCCGATCTGCTCTGCCAGTTCACTTAAACGCGCGATTTTTTCTTCTGCAAGTTTTAACTGTTTTTCATTAAACTGATAATTGCTTGCGATTCCGCCTGCATATTCGTCCATAACTTTCTGCATGGCTTCTTCCAGATCATCGATTGTAAATAATCCGTTCTGTGTGCTGCGGATTTTTTTGTAATCATTCAATACTGCCTGTGCCTGATCTTCGATTGTGGATGTCTGTTCAACTGAAGCAGCTTTCAGCTGTTCGATGATTGCAAGAGAGGCAATCTTGCCCTCTGCCAGAGCACCGGTTACATATTTCTGCGGACATCCGCCGGCAACATCACCGGCTGCATACAATCCATGAATGGTCGTTTCTCTCTTTGTATCTACCCAGAAACCACTCGCTGTATGACCACCTACAATATATGGCTCTGTTCCCTGAATCTCTACGTCCTGTTCACCTGGCATCTTGCCGCTTTCGATCCATTTAAGAGTCTGGCTCGGTGCCATGTTCAGATATGCTTTCAGAAGATCCTGATCCTGCTCGGACGTGATACCGGAAGTCTGAAGATAACACGGACCATGTCCAAGCTGGTTTTCTCTGACTGTTCCATAAACTCTCTGACTGGTTGTCAGACCATAGATATGCTCGTAAACTTCGCCTTTGGAATTCACCTGCTTCGCCTGCACGCCCTGCGCAATGGTTCCGGTCGGAGCAATTGTATCTTTGCATCTCAATGCAATAAAACGCATCTCAAAGGTCGTCATCTCAGCACCGCAACGGATTCCCATCGCATATCCGGCTCCTGTGTTAAAAGGAGGATACCACATTTTATGTCTGGAAAATCCCGGGTTGTTTGGTTTATAAAGGCCGGCAGCTCCGCCTGTTGCGATCAGAACTGCTTTTGCATGGATCACATAGGCTGTTTCTTCCATGATGGAAAAACCAACTGCTCCATAAACTCTGCCATTTTCTGTAAGAAGATCTGTGATATTTACGTAATTCAACACATCCACATTTTTGCTGCTGTATACGGCATCTGCAAGGAGTGGTTTGAAGTTCTCTCCATTGATCTTAATGTTGCGGTTACCTCTTGCCACATAATCTCCGTTTTCATCCTTGAGAATCACAAGACCGAGCCTCTCCATATCAGCCGTTACATTATTAAATTCTTCGGCTGCGGTCAGAAGAAGGTCATTTCTGACGATGCCTGCCGCATCTTTTGTTGCGTAATCTACATAATCCTGAGGTTTGCGTCCTTTGACAATATAAGCATTGATTGCATTGACACCGGCTGCCAGACAACCGCTTCGTTTTATGTTTGCTTTTTCTGCGACCAGAACGGATGCATCTGAATTTCTACTGATTGTAAGTGCTGCGTAACAGCCTGCGGTACCACCGCCAATGATCAGGACGTCTGTGTCTGTTTGTTTTACCTGTAAGGGTTTGCTCATGGTTCTTTCTTCCTGACTTTATTCTGTAATCTCGATCTCGTGGATCGTGACATTTTTTTCTTTGTCGATTCCAAATGCTTTCAGCACCGGATTTCCTTCCTCCATAAGTGAAAGGATAAGATATTCGATGGCCGGATCAAATGCCAGTCGTTTGTCTTCTTCTGATGGACGGGAAGGGGATTCCGGATGGGAATGAAAGTTCCCGATGATTTTGTATCCGTTTGCTCTGGCATCTTTGATGGCTTTAAGCTGTTCTTTCGGATCCATGGAAAAGTGTTCTCTGCTGGCATCTACGTTTGTGAGGAGATAGACTTTTGTGACAGTGATCTCCTCATCTTCTCTGGTTCCTGCAAGGAGTCCGCATGACTCGTTCGGGAGACCGGCAGTACAGTGTTCCAGGATGGTGGTGTAATCGGATTTTTTCAAATATAGTTTCATAATATATTCCTCTAATAACTACGTGTACATGATAAACAATTCACCGAAGACACGCTCTCGCTGCCTTCGATTGGTAGCGGTACATAAGTGACCACAATACGGTCACTAAGTACCGACCATCTCAGAGCGTCTTCTTGCGAATCTGTTTATCTGTACACTTGAATTTAGCTCCACGCGTCAGCTTTGCCGTTCCAAGCTCAAAACATTCGTTAAACATATAATTCTTCAAAATTATCAGCTCCAAGAACTTGTAATGTACACAGTATACTTTTAAATGTCTGCAATTTACATATGCATGTCACATTCCGCCTGCTCGTAGTCGATCAGTTTTGTGATGGTCGGGTGATCGCCGCATACCGGGCAGTCATGGTTCTTAGGAAGTTTGATCGTACGGAAAGTCATTGTCAGTGCATCGTAAGTAAGAAGTCTGCCTGTCAGGAGATCTCCTTTTCCGATGATGTATTTCACTGCTTCCATTGCCTGTAGGCTTCCGATGACTCCGCCCATGGCTCCGATAACTCCGGCCTGCTTACAGGTCGGCACTGCATCCTTCGGCGGCGGATCTTTAAATACGCATCTGTAACATGGACCTTCTCCCGGCACATACGTCATAAGCTGACCTTTGAAACGAATGATTCCCGCATGGGAGAATGGCTTCTGTGCCATGACACATGCATCATTGATCAGGAATTTTGCCGGAAAATTATCTGTTCCGTCGATGATGAAATCGTAATCCCTGATGATATCCATGATGTTTTCGGATGTGATGAATTTACGATATGTATTAACTTTTACATCCGGGTTGATTGCCTGCATCGTTTCTTTTGCAGATTTTACTTTCGCCTTACCAAGGTCTGCCGTTGTATGGATGACCTGTCTCTGAAGATTGGAAAGATCCACTTCATCTGCATCTGCAATTCCGATGGTTCCAACTCCGGCTGCTGCCAGATACATGGCTGCCGGTGCTCCGAGTCCGCCAGCTCCAATGATCAGTACACTGGAATTCAGGAGCTTTTTCTGTCCCTTTGCACCAACTTCTTTGAGAATGATGTGGCGGGAATAGCGTTCTAACTGTTCATTTGTAAATGCCATTATCTTGCGCCTCCTCCCATGAAGTACAGAAATTCAACTTCGTCACCATCTTTGACTTCTGTAGATTCAAAAGCACCACTTTCTATAAATTCGTCATTGATTGTTACGGTAACATACTGCGGTGTCTCTACGTCTTCTTTTTCAATCAGTTCCTTTACGGTAAGTCCTTCCGGGTATTCCTTCTTCTCTCCTGCAACCTTTATAAACATATCTCTTTTCTCCTCTTCGATGAAATATTTATCTGACACACGTAAACTTATCAAATGTATTTTTCAAACAACTCTTCTATTTCTTCCTGTTCTTTCAGCCCTACAGTCTTTCCTTTTGCTTCTCCGTTTACGAAGCAGATCACTGTCGGGACTGACATGACTTTGTATTTCTCAGCCAGTTCTCTGTCATAGTTTACATTTACTTTGTAGATGTAAATATCATCTTCATTCTCGTCTTCAATGTCACCCAGGATTCCTGCCATCTGTTTGCACGGGATGCAGCTATCAGAATAGAAATCCACAAGAACCGGCTTGTCTGCTTTTAATACTTTTTCTTCAAAGTTCTCTGCATTGATTCTCAGTGCCATATCATTCATCCTCTACTTTCTTAACGATC
>OLPE01000596.1_pt1 | contig 32449 bp, 36 predicted proteins | sample 1671901 | NCBI WGS metagenome assembly OLPE01 (sample SAMEA3136624, study PRJEB25190) | human gut metagenome | biome: human gut; feature: human-associated habitat; material: faeces | place: Austria | collected 2013 | reverse complement strand
GTGTTGGCAAATATGGAAAGTTATAATGCTATTTTAATTGAGCAGGGGAAATCTCGGGAGTATCCCAAGTAATTACGCCATTTGATATGGTAACATCTAAAACTTCATTCAATGTAATTCCTGCACTTTTTAATACTTCTTTTGGCAGTCTGATTCCCTGGCTGTTACCCCATTCTTTTATTTGTGTTTGCATAAAAAACTTCCTTACAGATAGATGTATATACTTAGTATATACACGGAAAACAAATTTATCAATACCTTATTCTCACTCCACCAACAAAGCCACCTGCGTAATAAACTTACTCGGATCCGTATGTGCCGGGGGACCTTCGAGATAGATATGCCGACAGGTTCCCTTTAAAGAAAATCCATGTTCTTTTGCATATGCGATCAGTCTGTCGCGTATATCCGGGATCGATTCATAGCTACCGTGGTAAAAAATGCAGAGTGCTTTTTCTTCCGGCAGTCTGTGGATATATTCGCCCTCACTCTGCGGTGGGACTGCGATACAGTAGGAAATCAGGTTCGGGTCTTCTAACGGATAATCAATAAAATACATGCGTTTGCTGGTGTCTGAGCCGTATTTTCGCATAGCATCAGGGATAATATCCCGTAAATGCTCCTTTCTCTGTTCTACGGTGTCAGCACGCATCGTGCGGCGGTAAATGGTCTGTTCCGGGATCGTGACCGTATGGAGTTCAAAGTCATTGTCGCTTTTTACACGCTGTTTTAGTTTTTCAATATTGAGATTTAATTCATCACGAAGCTTTTCTAAACGCTCGATCATAGGCTCCATATCAGTAGTTCCGTCGTAATATGCCTGGATGTCATCCAAAGACAGACCGAGGTTTTGCAGTACGCGGATCGTCCGTATCTTCGTCAGGGAGTCTGCCAGGTAGTAACGGTTGCCGGTAGCCCCGTCTTTTACATCTGCCTGCAATAGATTTTTTTCTTCATAATTCAATATAATTCTTCGTGTGATGCCAAGGGATTTTGCAATTTCTCCGATAGACATCAGACGATCTTCTTTTTGACTCATAAAACCTCCCAAAAAGCTGTAAAATTTAGAAAAAACTCTTGTATCGTACACTGATGTACGGTGTAATATATATTATATAAAAAATGTAACACTATGTCAATTTGGGAGTATGGATGTAAGGAGGTAACACATGAGGCAGACAAATAAGATAAGAAAGGGGATTGCCTGGCTGCTTTGCACAGTGCTGGTACTTGGAATATTACCAATGCTGCCACAAATGTCAATGCAGATATCCGCAGCAGAGAATGCCGCGAGCGTATTTGTAGATGGTGTGGAATTGCATGCGGGCGGTAAGAAGTATTTTAAAAATGGTGATACTGCTGATAGCGGTGCAACAGGTACTGATGAGGACCATAGTGCATACTACGATACGGCGGGTGAGCTTTGGCTGAATAATTTAAAGGCACATACGATCAAAGCAGATGGAAATCTTACCATATATGTATGCAACAATCAGGCTACAAATACAAATATCGTGACTGCCACGCAGAATGAAACAGCGATAGAGGTCACCGGCTATTTGACGATCCGCTATGGCGGATATGGTGGCGGAACGGGCAGTCTGACAGTGGAAAGCGACGGAAAAGAGGCAATACAGGCAGGTCCCGGTATGACTGTCTCAGATGGCGTGGAAGTGAAAGTCCGGGCGAAAAGTGGTGCTACAGCCATATCATCGGGAGGAGTGCTGAAAATCGATGGGATCAGGACGAAGCTTGAAGCAGCGGGCGATGGCAGTACGGGAAAAGGTATTTTTGCACAACAGAGTATTTATGTGAAAAACTCTGCTGTTCTGACAGCTTTTGGAGGTGCTGCTGCTTATGAGTCTCCTTCCGGTATAGATAAGAGTGGGTATGGTTATGAAGACTATAATGTATTTACCGGCGATGCTGCACCGGGAACACAGGCAGCCAAGGATACGGTATTAGATGGTTATAAATACATACGGATCGAGCCAACAGGTGTTGCAAATGTTAAGACATTGACTGAGCTGCAGGCGGCAGCCCAAAATCAATATATCAGTCTTATCAATGTCATGAATGACATAACGATCACAGATACGGTATATGTCAGAAGAGCAGTGACGATCCAGAGTCCGGATGCATCCAATGTATCAAAGTTGATCCGGGGTAAGAGTCATACAGATGTAATACTGGATTTTGATGGTGCCAATGGTCATAAGTCAGATGTCGTTACATTGAAGAATATCATCGTGGATGGAAATAAGGACGGAAATACACAGACTGCATCACCGGCACTTAAATCTAAGAGTATTTTGGTAAATTTAGAAAGTGGTACCGTGATTGAGAATAACCATGCAAAGGAAGGCGCAGCCATATATGTAAATCATTATAGTACGGTGACTATGAAAGAAGGCAGTGAGATCCGAAATAATGTATCCGAGAGTGACGGAACGGTTTATGTGATTGGCAATGGTGGATATTTTGAAATGGCTGGTGGAACTATCAGTGGTAACACAGTTGCCGGCAATGGAGGCGGAATCTATGAATTTGGAGGTGGTTCCGCCCGCATGACCGGTGGAACCATCAGTGGAAATACTGCTAAAGGAAACGGAGGCGGTGTCTATAATGTAGAGAGACTGTATGGAGGTACGATCACCGGCAATAGTACAAGTGGAAACGGAGGCGGTGTTTTCGTTCCGGTAAGTGGAGCATGTCTTTTAAACAGTGATATCAATATCAGTGGCAATTATAAGGACGGTATCTGGAGTACAACAGAACAGCGCTATACCACAGGAACAGCCAATAATCTTTATCTGTCGGATTTCGGATCAAATGTATATGTGGAAGGTTCCTTAGCGGGAAATGCTAAGATAGGTATCACCAGTGCTCTCGAAACCTATCCTGTTTCCATAGGTGGAGGAGATGCCAGATATATCTATGGTAAAGGTTATGTGTTGAAAGAGTCGGATGTATCTAAATTTGTCAGTGATAAGAATGGTTTCGTAATAAAAGAAGACAATAATGAGCTTTTTTTGAAAAAAGAAGCTGCTACATTAAAAGCATCCGATTTTCAGTTTAAAGCGCCACAGAGTCTGATCTACAATGGGGAAGCAAAGGCAGCAGAAATATCGAAAAAAAATGGGACTTCCTGCGGAGATATCACAGTAGAATATTATCAGAACGGAAAGAAAGTCACACCGGTCAATGCCGGAACATATATCGCAAAGATCAATGTGGCAGAAAATGATAATTATCTTGCAGCTTCCGGTCTGACAGACAGCAGCTGGACATTTACCATTGAACCGAGAAAACTGTTAGTATCCGTTGCGGATGTTGTGATCGACAGAGGTGATGCAATGCCGGCACTTACCGTCAGAGTAGATGGATTTGCAGATGGCGAGGATGAGAACAGTATTGCAGGATTCCAAAAACCAACTGCCAAAGTAAAAGGAACCGTGAATACAAATGATACCAATGTTAAGAATTTTGAAGTAACTTACAGCGGTGGAAAGGCAACTGCAAACTATCAATTCGTAGAAAATACAATTGCAAAGATTACGATTAATTCTACGGACACAACAGCACCAGAGATTACCGGTGTTACGAACGGAAAGACCTATTGCAGTAAGGTGACAGTAACCGTTACCGACAAGGACTTAGATACCGTAAAATTAGACGGCAAAAAAGTAACTTTAAAGGATGATAAGTTTACGGTCTCTCCAAAGAGCGGAAAACAGAAAATAGAAGCAGTAGACAAAGCAGGGAACAGGACTACCGTATCCATTACCGTAAATAACGGACATACCAAGAGTGACTGGATCATCGACAAATTACCTACTTCCACGAAAGAAGGAAGCAGACATAAGGAGTGTACGGTATGTGGAACAGTGGTAGACAGTGCCAGCATTCCAAAACTGACACCAAGTAACCCGGAGAATCCAACAAAACCAGATCCGGAGAACCCAACGAAACCAGACCCGGAAAAACCAACCAACCCGGAGAAGCCTACACAGAAGAAATATAAGGTGATCGAGGGGGCAGATGCTACCTATACAATTAATAAAGACGGAAGTCTGACCATGCGTGCAGACGGTAAGTATAAGAATTTTAAGGGAATTGAAATCGACGGTAAGACTGTAGACAGCAAAAATTACACGGCATGGAGCGGTTCTACTTATATAAAATTCAAAAAAGATTTTGTAAATACATTATCTGTAGGAAAGCATACCGTAAAATTCAAATTTACGGACGGCTATGCAACTACCAGTCTGACGATTGCAAAGAAGGATAATTCTGATACTAAGAATCCTTCCGATAATAAAAAACCGGATACAAATACGAACACATCGGGCAATGGAACAAACAATACAACAACCACAGCCAATACACAGGTAAAAGCACCGAAGACCGGTGATACCTTCCAGCCGATACTCTGGGCAGGAATACTGTGTGTTTCTGTAGTAGGAATGGCAGGAGTTGTAGCAGCCGATAAAAAGAGAAAGAAATGTCAGTAGGAAGTAAGAATAAGAAGTATTAATATAAAGAGTTCATAGGAAACACAAACTGAGCCTCATCCACAGAAAGAAGTGGATGGGGCTCAGAGTTTTATTGCTGATCACAGAGGTGGGGAAGGGTCAATCTGACTAATTATTTTCATATCATAGAGCATGCAGATGAATTGACGCAGATGTTAGCGGAGAATCAGGGCATACAGTGAGGATGGACAGAGCCTGACCGTTGCGATCATCTTAGAATCTTAACATATTACAAAAATCCTTAAAATCTTCCTTTACATTACTGTTTTATCATGGTAGTATACTAAAGTACAGTGAATGAAAAAGGAGGATTTTTTTATGAAAAGAGCAACCGGATTTGCAGCAGTGCTTATTGCAGCGGCAATGGTATTTACAATGGCAGGCTGCGGAAGCAGTAAAGACGCAGATACATCTGCAAAGAAAGAGACAAAGACAGAGGATTCTAAGGATAAGGAAAATTCCGATAAACAGTTTATCGTTGGATTTGATGCAGAATATCCTCCATACGGATATAAAGATGACAATGGCGAATATGTAGGATTTGACTTGGATTTAGCACAGGAAGTATGTGCCCGTAACGGCTGGGAACTTGTAAAACAGCCAATCGACTGGGATTCTAAAGATATGGAGTTAAATTCAGGTTCCATCGACTGTATCTGGAACGGATTTACGATGACAGGACGTGAGGATGACTATACATGGTCAAAACCATATGTAGATAACTCTATCGTTGTAGTAGTAAAAGAGGGTTCAGGAATTGAGAAAAAAGAGGATTTAGCAGGAAAAGTCGTAGCCGTACAGGCAGATTCTTCAGGACTTGCAGCTTTGACAGATGAAGAGGACAACGAAGAGAACTTAAAATTAGCAGCAAGTTTTTCAGACTTACAGCAGGTAGCAGATTATAACACAGCATTTATGAACCTTGAGGCAGGAGCCGTAGATGCGATCGTAGTAGATATCGGTGTGGCAGATTATCAGTTAGAATCCAGAACAGGATTTGTAATGTTAGATGATAAGATCCGTACAGAGCAGTATGCAGTTGGTTTCAAACTTGGAAATGAAGAGTTGAGAGATCAGGTACAGAGTACATTAGATGAGATGGTAAAAGACGGTACATTTGATGATATCGCAAAAAAATGGGATTTATCAGATATGGTATGTCTTGGTAAGTAAGGAGCAAAGAAATGGCATTTGATATCATGTTTCGTCAGCTTTTACCGGGTATGGGGGCATCTGTTTCCATATTTGTACTGACGTTGCTGTTTTCTCTTCCATTGGGACTTTTAGTGGCATTTGCGAGAATGTCTAAGATAAAACCGCTTCAATGGATCACAAAATTTTATATATCCATTATGCGTGGAACACCGCTGATGTTACAGCTTTTAGTGGTTTATTTCGGACCGTATTATGTATTCCGGCAGAATATTTCCACCGAGTACCGGTTCTATGCAACGATCATCGGATTCAGTATCAACTATGCGGCGTATTTTGCAGAGATTTACCGCTCCGGTATCCAGTCGATCCCGGTAGGACAGCGTGAGGCAGCAAAAGTCCTTGGATATTCCAGAGTCCAGACATTTTGGAAGATTATTTTTCCACAAATGGTAAAAAGGGTGCTGCCGCCGGTAACAAATGAGGTAATTACACTGGTCAAAGACACCTCACTGGCATTTGTATTGGCATATGCAGAGATGTTTACGATCGCAAAACAGATCGCAGCGGCACAGACCACGATCGTACCATTGTTTGTAGCAGGACTGTTTTACTACATATTTAATCTGATCGTAGCGGTAGGTATGGAATATTTAGAAAAACGCCTGTCTTATTATCAGTAGGAGAAATGCGATGAAGTTATTAGAGATAGAGAATTTAAAGAAAAGTTTTGAAGACCTCGATGTACTGCATGACATTTCTCTTGGGGTAGAAGAAGGAGAAGTCGTTGCGATCATCGGTCCGTCCGGTTCCGGAAAATCTACACTGCTGCGTTGCTGCACAGGCTTAGAGCAGGCAGACAGCGGAACGATCCATTATGAAGGAAGTTACGGACTGGTATTTCAGAATTTTAATCTGTTTCCACACTATTCGGTGTTGAAAAATATTATGGATGCGCCGATCAGTGTCCAGAAGCAGAGTAAAAAAGAAGCAGAAAAAGAAGCAAGACGTCTTTTGGAGAAGATGGGCTTAGGGGACAAAGCAGATGTCTATCCGTGCCAGCTTTCAGGGGGACAGCAGCAGAGGGTAGCCATTGCAAGAGCACTTGCATTAAAACCGTCAATTCTGTTTTTTGATGAACCGACAAGTGCATTAGATCCGGAACTGACCGGAGAGATTTTAAAAGTAATCCGTGAACTTGCGGAAGAAAAAATGACCATGGTGATCGTGACACATGAGATGAGCTTTGCAAGGGATGTAGCAGACCGCGTGATCTTTATGGATGGCGGATATATCATTGAGCAGGGTGATCCAAAGGAAGTCATCGAACACCCGAAGGAAGAACGGACCAGACAGTTTTTGGCAAGATTTATGCAGGGATAAAAATCGAATTCACAAATATAGTTTGCATTAGAGGGAAGGTTATACTTTCCCTCTTTTTTTGCTCTATAGGAAATACCCAAAACTACCCTTTACACAGGGGGAAAATACTCTTATACTACTATAGAAAGAAAAAACACAGAAAAGGGGACGGTATGAAAAGAACCGAAGAAAAACAGGGAACATTAAGATGGGATAAATTAGACAATACAGCACATGTATTTCCGGTCATTGCCGGAAATGAGATGACGAATGTGTATCGGATCAGTGTTGTCTTAAAAGAAGAAGTACAACAGGATCTGTTACAGCAGGCATTGGATATTGTATTGCCGAAATTTGAGATTTTTCATGTGCGGCTGCGGCAGGGAATTTTCTGGTATTATTTTGAAGAAAATGTAAAGCGGGCTCCGCGGGTGCATGAAGAGGAAACCTATCCATGCCGTTACATTGTACAGAATAAGAATCGGAGTTATCTGTTCCGGGTAACTTATTATAAGAAGCGGATCAATTTAGAAGTTTTCCATGTGCTGACCGATGGAATGGGCGGTATCAATTTTTTACGGGAGCTGACTTATCAATATCTGCGTCTGGCTCATCCGAAACTTCGTGAGCAGGTGGGCGGCGATGCTCTTTGCAGTGAGACTTCGTTAAATACAGAGGATAGTTTTATCAAGAATTACAGAAAGAGCAGCCAGAAGATTTATAAGACCCAGAAGGCATATCTGCTCAAAGGAGAAAAATTCAAAGAGCCGGAGTTTGGCGTAATACACGGATATTTGAATATCCCACAGCTAAAAAGTGTCTGTAAGAAGATGGGAGCAAGTATCAATGAATATTTAGTCAGTGTCTTTATCTGGAGTATTTATACGGAGTATATGCATGGGATGCCGGAGAAACGTCCGGTCCGTGTCGCCGTTCCGGTCAATCTGCGTCCGTTTTTTAACTCTGTGACGACAAAGAATTTTTTTGCAATGGTCTCGGCAGAATTTGAAGCCAAAAAGGAAACCTATACCTTTGAAGAGGTACTAAAGATTGTGTGTGAGAGTCTGCGGTCACAGATCAATAAAGAGCATTTAGAGGATATTTTTTCTTATAATGTATCCAACGAAAAGATATTGATCGCAAGGGCAGTCCCGTTGGTATTGAAAAAACTTGCCATTCGTTCGGTCTATACATCGGCGGCACTGGCAAATACTTCTACAATTACCAATATAGGAAATATTTCCGTGCGGGAGGAATATGAGCCATATATAGAGGGATTTCATGCCTATCTTGCGATGTCCAAAGGGCAGAACTTAAAAGGAACGATCTGTTCTTACAAGGATACACTGGTGTTTACGTTTAGTTTTATTTTAAAAGATACTTCCGTACAGAAAGCTTTTTTTAGAAAGTTAGCGTCCGATGGACTGGATGTTTCGATAGAAAGTAATGGTGTGTGTTATGAGTAAATGCAGAAATTGTAAAATAGAGATTTTAGACCGTACCGGAGTCTGCCCGCTGTGCCATTGTGTGGTGGAACAGGACGGAAGCGAAAGAGAAGCGGCATATCCTGATGTGGGAATCCGGGAAAAACGTTTTGCACTGATCATCCGTATCTATGTATTTTTAGCCGTTATGGCAGAGGCACTGTTGGTATTCATCAATGTAAACCATCATAAGGGAATCTGGTGGAGTGCGATTACGGCAGGAGTATTTATTTACATTTATCTGATCATGAAGATCGGAATTCAAAACGATGCAGGCTACCGCAGTAAGATTATTCTTTTGACGATATTCAGTATCGGACTGCTCTTTCTGATTGATGAAGTGGCCGGTTATCGTGGCTGGTCTTTGAACTATGTCCTGCCGGCAGGCGTGATCATGCTGAATGTGGCGATCATACTTTTGATGATCGTCAACTGGAGGAACTGGCCGAGTTATCTGCTGTTTCAGCTTTTTTGCATTTTGTGCAGTATCTTTCCGATCATTTTATGGAAGAAGGATGTCATTACAAAACCGTTTTTAAGTGAGATTGCACTTGCTGTTTCGGTATTTTTGTTCCTCGGCACCTTTATCATTGGCGGAAGCCGTGCGAGAGCGGAATTGAAGAGAAGATTTCATGTTTAGGAAACTGAGGCGTAAGGAGTAAGAAGAAAATATGGCAGAAAGTATCAGAGGAAAAGTGATCCGCGATCTGATTGCCCGTTTTTCAAATGATCTGTTGATCGGCAAAAAGATAAAAAGCGGAGAGTTAAGAAAAAGAGCTGTGGATTTAGAACCGGAGTGGAAATGTCCGGAGCAGTTTACCAATACCATGATCCTTATGGAAAATTTTACCATGGAGCTGTTAGAGCCGGTGGAAAATGTGGGCAGCCGGGTGGTGCTGCAGCTTCATGGAGGCGGATATATTGCCACGATGAAGAATGCATACCGTTCGTTTGCGGCACTTTACAGTGAGTTGGGCGGCAACTGCCGTGTATTGACCATTGATTACCGGGTTGCACCGGAGCATCCGTATCCGGCGGCATTAGAGGATACGATCGCGGCATATCACTGGCTGTTAGAGCAGGGATATCCGGCAGAAAAAATTGTTGTGGCAGGAGATTCCGCCGGTGGCGGATTGGCATTGGCACTCTGCCTATGGCTGAAAAACCATAAAGAACCGCTGCCATCCGGTGTGATCGCCATGTCACCGTGGACAGATCTAACGATCAGCGGCGAATCGGTGGAAACAAACTTTGAGAAAGACCCATTGTTTGGAAAAACAAGGGACAGCATGTTATATAACAAGGACTACCTTGGAGACAATGACCCGACGAATGAGTATATTTCTCCATTATTTGGTGATTATGAAGGATTTCCACCATTGCTGATACAGGTGGGTTCCTATGAAATGCTCTTAAGCGATTCGACCAGAGTTGCGAAAAAAGCAAAAGAAGCCGGAGGCAAAGTAAAACTTTCCATATATGAGGGAATGTTCCATGTGTTTCAAATGGCAATGCTGCTGATGCCGGAATCGAAGAAGGCATGGGCAGAGATCAAACGTTTTTTGCATTACTTAGATACAGAAGAGAATGAAATGCAGAACATAAGTAAAGAGGAAAAAGCATAGGATTCTACAGAAAGAAATATACTGTGGAGTTATCATGAAAAAAGCTGCAAAATGGTTGTTATGTATCAATCTGCTGGCATGGACACTGCTGGCAGTTCAGGTTTTGACTGTAAACATGGAGCAAAGAGTCGCACAGAATACGGTTCCTGTTCAAAATGGAGACGTGCAGGCAAAAGGAGAGGACGCAGATGCAGTGAAAAAGAAGGTAGCACTGACTTTTGATGATGGTCCTGATCCGGATTATACGGAGATGCTCTTAGACGGACTGAAAAAGAGAAATGTCAAGGCAACCTTTTTTTTGTTGGGAAAGCAGGCAGAAGCATATCCCGATATCGTAAAACGCATGCATAAAGAAGGGCATATGATAGGAAATCACTCCTATGACCATGTCAATCTAGCGAACCTTTCTAAAACGGATGCGGCAAAGCAGATTCGGATGACAAGTGAGGTAATCCATAAGATTACCGGAGAATATCCGCAGTATTTAAGGCCGCCGTTTGGAAATGAGCCACCGGAATGCAGTTGTGCGAAGAATATGATGACCGTGCTTTGGGACGTGGACCCGCTCGACTGGTGCTGCGGAAGTTCGTCTACCGTCATAGAAAAAGTAGTAAAAGCGGTGGAGGAAGATGATATCATTTTACTGCATGATGCATCGGAAAGCAGTGTGGAGGCAGCACTTGGGATCATTGATGCCTTAGAAAAACAGGGATATGAATTCGTTACCGTGGATGAGGTGATTTTTGAATAAAAATCCATAAAAATGAAATTTGTATTGCTTCAACTTGCAAAATGATGTATATTTTATAAGGATAAGGGGATAAAAATGGATTTATTTGACTACATGAGAGAACAAAATATGCAAAATGAATCTCCGCTGGCAAATAGAATGCGACCAAAGACATTAGAGGAGGTGGTTGGACAGCAGCACATTATCGGAAAGGATAAGCTGCTTTACCGTGCGATCCGGGCAGACAAGTTGAGTTCGGTTATTTTCTACGGACCACCCGGTACCGGAAAGACCACACTTGCAAAGGTCATTGCGGGAGCAACGAAGGCAGAATTTGTGTCGATCAATGCAACTGCCGCCGGAAAAAAGGATATGGAGGCTGTGGTGGAACAGGCGAAGAACAGTCTGGGAATGTATGGAAGACGAACCATTCTTTTTATAGACGAGATTCACCGGTTTAACAAAGGGCAGCAGGATTATCTGCTTCCGTTTGTCGAGGATGGCACCATTATTTTAATCGGGGCAACAACAGAGAACCCGTATTTTGAGGTAAATGGGGCACTGCTCTCAAGGTCAGTCATTTTTGAATTAAAGTCATTAGATAAAGAGGACATCCGCATACTTTTAAGACGTGCCGTAACCGATGAGGAACGGGGAATGGGTGCCTACCATGCCGTTTTAGAGCCGGATGCCGAGGATTTTTTAGCGGATATCAGTAATGGAGATGCAAGGGCAGCATTAACGGCAATAGAGCTTGGCGTGCTGACCACGGAGCGGAGCGAGGACGGTAAGATCCACATTACTTTAGACGTAGCACAGGAATGTATACAGAAGCGGGCAGTGCGGTATGATAAAATGGGAGATCAGCACTATGATACGATCTCTGCATTTATCAAGAGTATCCGCGGTTCGGATCCGGATGCAGCCGTTTATTATCTCGCAAGAATGTTGTATGCAGGCGAAGATATCCGGTTTATTGCAAGGAGAATGATGATCAGTGCGTCCGAGGATGTGGGAAATGCAGACCCGAATGCATTGAATGTGGCGGTCTCTGCCGCATTAGCAGTAGAGCGGATCGGGATGCCGGAGGCAAGGATCATTTTAGCACAGGCAGCTACTTATTTAGCGTCAGCTCCAAAGAGTAATGCATCCTATTTAGCCGTTGACCGGGCAACCGCGTGCATGAAGCAGACGATGACTGCTCCGGTGCCGGTACATTTACAGGATTCCCATTATAAAGGAAGCGAAAAATTAGGACATGGTCTGGGTTATTTATATGCACATAATTACCCGAACCACTATGTAGAACAACAATATCTGCCGGATGCCTTAAAAGACGAGGTCTTTTATGAGCCGACAGAGATCGGTTATGAAAAACAGATTAAGGAGCATTTACAGTTTTTAAGAGGCAATCAGACAGAAAACTAATATGATAAAGCATGAAGGAGTTTAGGAGGAAATATGAAGTCTTATCAGGAAATGTCAAAAGAAGAGTTGTTACAGGAAAAAGAAAGTTTGAAAGCAGCGTATAAGGAATACCAGAAGATGGATCTGAGTCTGAACATGGCAAGAGGAAAACCGGCAGTCGAGCAGTTGGATATGGTCATGGATATTTTAGACGTACTGGATTCTAAGAGTGAGATGGTTGCAGAAAACGGAATTGATGTACGCAATTACGGTGAGATGGATGGTATTCCGGAAGCCAAAAAACTGATGGCAGATATGATGGGAACAAAAGCTGAGAATGTGCTGGTATTTGGAAATGCAAGTCTTACGATCATGTATGATACCGTGTCACGTTCTATGACACATGGTGTCTGTGGAAGTACGCCTTGGTGTCATTTAGATAAGATTAAATTTCTCTGTCCTGTTCCGGGATATGACAGACATTTTGCGATTACCGAGCATTTTGGCATCGAAATGATCAATATCCCGATGACAGAAGACGGACCGGATATGGATATGGTAGAACAGTATGTCAATAATGATCCTTCCGTAAAAGGAATCTGGTGTGTGCCGAAATATTCCAATCCACAGGGTTATGTCTATTCCGATGAGACGGTAAAACGTTTCGCGGCGTTAAAACCGGCAGCAGAAGATTTCAGGATTTTCTGGGATAATTCCTATGTGGTACATCATTTATATGAGGACAGACAGGCAGAGCTTTTAGACATTATTTCAGAGTGTGAAAAAGCAGGAAATCCGGATATTGTCTATGAGTTTGCATCTACTTCTAAAGTGACCTTTGCGGGAGCAGGAATTGCAGCCATGGCATCTTCAAAAAAGAATCTGGATTTTATCAGAAAGAGTATGACCATTCAGACGATCGGTTATGACAAAGTCAACCAGTACCGTCATGTAAAATATTTCAAGAATTTAGATGGCATCAAAGCAAAGATGAAACAGCATGCAGACATCTTGCGTCCGAAATTTGAAATGGTGGATGAGATCTTAACCAAAGAATTAGAAGGTCTTGGTATCGGAACCTGGACAAAACCTCTTGGCGGATATTTCATTACCTTTGAAACTTTAGAAGGCTGTGCAACTTCTGTGGTAAAAAAAGCAAAAGAGGCAGGCGTAGTCCTGACCGGAGCCGGAGCACCATTCCCATATGGAACCGATCCAAGAGATTTTGTGATCAGGATTGCACCGTCTTATCCGACTTTAGAGGAACTTCGTCAGGCAGCAGAAGTCTTTGTCCTCTGCGTTAAATTAGCTTCGGTAGAAAAATTATTAGAGGCATAAAAACTGCTACAACATCAGGGCAGCGTAAACATGTGATATAGAAACTTCATATAAATAAACAGGAAATAAGTGGCAGAATGTCAGAAATCCGCAGGTATGGTTATGGTAAGGGCTGTACTTTGCGGAAGGGATGTTCTGCCATCCTGCTTTTTTGATAAAGGATTTTCTATAAAAAAGACACATTCTGCTACAAAATATGCCTATGAGAAAAATGTTCCGAAAGGTACAATACAGATAAATAACAAGGTGGAGGGCATATCATGTTAAAGATTAAAAATCTGACAAAAGTATATGGAGACAAAAAGGCGTGGCGACGAACAGGAAACGCAGCATGTCCGTGGGGATAGCCGAAGACAGCGGCATCCTATAAAGGAAAAAATACTCATAATCGCATTCAAAATCGGTTGTAACCCATTCGCCCCCATGCTATAATACCCTCAAAGCATATTTTCTTATATAAGGCGGCATTTCTGCCGTAGTCTATTACAAATCTTATTCAGATCAGAAAATTCATGCTTTTCCAACATTATGAACAGCAGGAGTTTTCGCGAAAAAGGATAAGAACTCCTGTAAAACAATTTCAAACAGGAGGTAATACTATGACAGAAACCAAAAACGAGATCAGTGTTGCAAGAAACCACAAGGACAGATTATTTCGCATGATATTTCGTGAAAAGAAAGAGCTGTTAAGCCTTTATAATGCAGTCAACGGAACATCTTACACAAACACAGAAGAACTAGAGATTGTAACCTTAGAAAATGCCATCTATATGAATATGAAAAATGATCTGGCATTTATCATGGATTCATACCTGAATCTTTATGAACACCAGTCCACTTATTCCCCGAACATGCCATTGCGGGATCTGTTTTATATTGCAAAAGAATTGCAGGGGCAGGTCGATCACAGGGATCTGTATCGCAACACACTGATTAAGATTCCAACACCGAGATTTTTAGTTTTTTACAATGGTTCGGAGGAGCAGGCAGAAAAGAAATACTTACGTCTGTCGGATGCTTTTCAAAAATCCATGGACGACCCGGATTTAGAACTGGTAGTAACCATGCTAAACATCAATCTCGGAAAGAACCGGAAACTTTTAGAACAGTGCCAAACCTTAAAGGAATATGCTATCTATGTGAAGAAAGTAAGAACCTATGCAAAGAGCATGAAAGTAGAAGAAGCGGTAGACCGTGCGGTGAGAGAATGTATCAATGAAGGAATCCTGCGGGAGTTTTTGCTTCGAAACAGGAAAGAGGCGGTGGAAATGAGTATTTTTGAATATGATGAAGAAGCAGTCTTTGAGATTGTCCGGAAAGATGAATATGAGAAAGGACATCAGGAAGGAGTCATTGCAGGGAAGGCAGAGGATATTTTAGAACTGCTAGAAGATATTGGCACAATACCAGAGGAAGTGCGTGAAAAAATAACAGGTGAAATTGATCTTGAGATTTTGAAAAAATGGCACAAATTGGCGGCTAAGTCAGAGTCTATAGATGAATTTGTGTCGAAAATGTAAGTAAGGGAAATGTAGTTAGAGAGGGTATTTGTTCAGCGAGTTTCCGATGATTATTCCAAGTTTCCTTGTGCTGAGCATTCCGATGAACCTCCTCCAAAGCAGGAACCGTGTTCGCCAGAGGGCTCCACGCTTCCAGGAGTTTCATCTCCATAGCACAAAAAGAAACTTTTCATAATCGTCGGAAGCTCGCTGGGATATATGTTTTCTAATGCGGTTGGGGAGAGTAAGTTAAGCTCTACGTTGAGATTTCCGAGAAGGTGTTGCCGGATGATAGTGGCGAAAGAGACATAGATATATAAAACGGTTTTAGTATCGTGAATAGATTTTATTATGTAAACTTATCGATTTGTTGAACCTTCTTTACAATCATTAGAGAATCTTCTATATTGATACAATGCTGTTTCCCCGGCTATCTCCACAGACAGTTGCGAGGCTTCCGTCGTGAGGAGCACACTGCTGCTCATGTTTTGTGCCTGTTTGAGCCTGTAGGGCGAGTTGCACAAAACATGAGCAAAAAGGCGTGTGGGACGAACAGGAAACGCAGCATGTCAGTGGGGATAGCCGGGAACAAGAATACCCCTACGAGCATTTCCGACATTTCTGTATCCATTTCATCGGTATCGCAGAACCGAAGATAATACCCAGTGCAATAGCACCTGCCATCTTAAAAGTTTCCAGTCCCATAGAGGCAGCCATCCTGCCGTGATTCATGATCAGGTGGTAAGAGGTATAATAGATTCCGGCACCGGGAACTAAAGGAAGGATTCCTGTTACCAGATAAATAGTAACGGGAGCTTTTTTTATAATAGAAAGTATTCTTGCTAAAACGGTTACAAAGAAGGTAGCAAAAAGGGCAGCGATTACAACACTGTTGCCGAACTTTTGAAAAAGCAGGTACATTCCCCAGGTAAAGCAGCCGCAAAGACCGCAGGCAAAATACTGTGAGCGTGGAGCAGAAAACAGTATGGCAAAAGCAAAGGTAGAAATAAACGCTAATAATAATTGTCCGATCATAATAAAGTACCTCCGAAAAACTGGTAACAGGTCATCACGGCACCGACTCCCACAGCAATACAAAGGGCTGTTACAAGTGCGTCTACCATGTGAATGACACCGGAAAGAAAATCTACATTAAAGAAATCCCGAATGGCATTGGTTAAAAGCAGTCCCGGAACAAGTGGCATGATACAGCCGATGACCATTTTATCGACCATGACAGGTGCATGCAGGGCATAAGGTAAAATGCTGAGTGCCGTTACGAGAGCACTTGCGGCAATCGTATAAAAAAAGCGGGAGGACTGCCGAATCCTGGCATGGTACAAAAAGGACTGCAATGCAATTCCGATAAAAAGCGAAAAGAAGCAGTCTAAATATTTTCCACCAAAAAGCAGGGTAAATGCGGCACAGCCAAATCCGGAAGCCAGGTGTCGGAGTAACTGTTTTTCACTGAGAAGGGTGCTGCAGCTTTTCATTTTTTGGATAGCTTCTCCCGGAGGATAGTGGAATTCACAGATCTCGCGGGAGAGCTGGTTTACGGCAGCGATCCGTTCTAAATTTACATTGCTGAAAGCAACATGGCGGACCAGACTGTAGGGGTGGCTGCCCTGTTCATCAATGGTAGCAAAAATTCCGTTTGAGAGCACATAGACATTGTAGTCTGTGATGCCGTAGGATTCAATGATCCTCATCATCGTATCTTCCACGCGAAAAATTTCGCCTCCGTTTTTTATGAGAATTTCTCCGGCCAGCACTGCCAAAGATAAAATTTCCTGATTTTTATTCATAGTGACCTCGTGTATTTTTATCATTGTAAATTAGCGATGTGTGAGAAATGACCTCACGCAATCTATAAATAAAGTATGCAAAAAAGAGGAACTTGTCAATCTTTATTTCAATAAAAAAGAAAAGAATATTTTTAGAAAAAACTGACATACTAGAGGCAAATGGAAAAACGAGGTGATAAGATGAAACAGAAGACATACAGACTGTGTCTGTTTTCCATGATCGTCATTGTATTGGTAGTTGGGCTCCTTTGTTATCATCGTGCAGGAAAACAGGCACAGAATATGGCAGGTGCCGTGCTGGTGATGGAGGAATAGATGAGCAGTCAGACGATTTATATTAAGATAGATAAAAATGTATTGGTGCATAACCGCAATATTACGCTGGGTGACATCGCAAAAATTGAGTGTACGGATGTCGGGATGTTGCGCAAGATCCGTCAGAAAAAAGTGTATTCTTTTCAGGGCACGCATGCGAAAAAAAATCAGTTTCAGGTATTTTCCATATTAAAGATCATTCAGCTGATCCATGAGGATTATCCGAATGCAGATGTGCAAAATGAGGGAGAGGCAGATTTTATTGTGGAATATGTGCCAAGACTGAATCCACCGATGGGAGTTGCTTATTTAAAGACTATCTTATTGTGCATTGTAATCTTTTTCGGCTCCGCCTTTACGATCATGGCATTCAATAACGATGTCGGTGTCAGTGAGGTTTTTGCAAAATTTTATATGCAGGTGATGGGAAAAGAGTCCAGTGGATTTACGGAACTGGAAGTGTTTTATTCTATCGGTATTGCATTTGGAATCCTGGTATTTTTTAACCATGTCGGAAGAAAGAAGATCACACCGGACCCGACTCCGCTGCAGGTGGAAATGCGTAAGTATGAAAATGATATAGATACAACATTTATCGAAAACAGCAGCAGGGGAGGAAGCAATATCGATGTGGGTTAACCATGTGATCTTAGCATTGATGGGATTGTTTGCAGGCTTTGCAGTATCTGCTGGAACATTTGCTTTTTTAATTGCCATCGGTGTTATCCCGAGACTGATCGGAAAGTCGAATACGGCAAGGGCGGTATTTTCTTATGAAACGATGATCCTGTTAGGGGGCGTTGTTGGAAATGTGATCTCCACTTATTCGGATATGTCCATGCCGGCAGGCAGGATTTTGTTGATCATATTTGGTTTTTGTGCAGGCATTTTTGTGGGCTGCATTGCCGTTTCTTTAGCAGAAATCATCAATACATTTCCCATTGTGTTCCGGCGTTATAAATTGAGTATCGGACTGGCATGGGCACTGGCATTTATGGCATTTGGAAAAATGGCGGGTGCATTGTTCTATTTTTGGACAGGGTATATGAGTACGCTGTAATAAGGAGGAAAACAGAGTGAAGGAAGAAGATAAGCAGATTCAAAATGAAGAGTATAACGAGTATGTAAAACAGGTGACTCCGACGAATAATCTTTTTGGAAATATGGTAAAAGCGTTTATCGTAGGAGGTGTTATCTGTGTTATCGGTCAGGTGATCTTAAACGTAGCTATGAACCGGTTTGGACTTGACAAAGAGACAGCAGGAAGCTGGTGCAGTATGTTGTTAATTTTGTTGAGTATTATTCTAACAGGATTTAATATTTACCCAACGTTCGCAAAATGGGGAGGTGCCGGAGCATTGGTGCCAATCACCGGATTTGCCAATTCCGTGGCTTCGCCGGCAATCGAGTTCAAAAAAGAGGGTCAGGTGTTTGGAATCGGATGTAAGATATTTACGATCGCAGGGCCGGTTATCCTCTATGGAATTTTTACAAGCTGGGTGTTAGGACTCATTTACTGGATTGGACGATGCGTGGGATGGTTTTAAAAGCAGATGTTGTCCGGACAGATGTTGTATAGCCGCAGTAGCAGGACATCATGGATGTTAGAGTTTGCTATTGCGGTTTTTTTACTCTATAGGATTAGGGGCAAAAGACGGTTTGAAATTTTTGGATTGGCAACTTGTACAAATCCGGGTCTATTTTGTTCCGTTGTACGAAAATAAGAAAATCTAAGTCTGTCTGAGTCAGGCTGCAATGGAGTGACGTGTACGTCTTAAACGCCCCGTCCATGGGGCATTAAGACTTTTGCTGCCGTCCATGGCAGCAAAACACTGTACATGAACAGCCAGACTAAGATTTACTAATTTTCTCCCAAAGTCACAAAAGCAGTCCCGGTTTTGTGCAAGTTGCCGACCACTAAGGTTGTGAGCCGTCTTTTGCGATACTAATCTCTATAGGAAATATTGTGTTACATAAAAGTATAAAATTCGTGTTTTCGATAGAGCAAGAAGCCCTTCAGGCGAAGATGTGCAGCACACTTTTGTCTGTAACATATCCAACATACTTGACAACTAATATTATACGCCGTATAATATTGACCATCAAATAGCAAGGAGAGATTCCATGATTTTTCAGACGGGTGCGGCTCTTTTGGATGCAATCGTTCTTGCAGTTGTTTCCAAAGAGGAAGAAGGCACATATGGATATAAGATCACACAGGAAGTACGCAGTACGATCGAGGTTTCGGAATCGACACTCTATCCGGTACTCCGGCGGCTGCAAAAGAACCGGTGTTTAGAAGTATACGATGTGGAATGTGCGGGCAGGAACCGGCGGTATTACAAGATTACGGATGCCGGAAGAGCACAGCTTTTATTATATCGCAGGGAATGGGCGGATTATTCTTCTAAAATCAGTCTGCTGTTTTCTGGAGAGGAGATTAAATGAACCGAAAAGTATTTATGGAGAGACTGCGTGAGTGTTTAGCAGATATTTCTGCGGAAGAAAGAGAAGATGCACTTACATATTATGAGAGTTATTTTGAAGAAGCCGGTGTGGAAAATGAGGCACAGGTCATTGAGGAACTGGGTTCTCCTGAAAAAGTAGCAGAGAACATCAAGCGTGATCTGCTCGAGGAACCGCAGAGCAGTATCCAGGCACCGGAATGTATGGAAAAGGAATCGTCAGAGGAATTTTCATCAGAAGATTTTGAAAAAAACGAACAATACGAAGAATATGAACAAAAGGATAAGTCAGGAAGGATTGCTATGATCATTGTGATCGCTGTTTTAACGTTTCCAATCTGGATCACTGTGGCAGCAACATTATTTGGACTGATCGTGGCAGCTTTTGGCGTGTTGTTCGGATGTGCAGCGGGAGGCATTGCAGCAACAGTGGGACTTCTGATATCAGGAGTAGTATTAATTGGCATGGGAATCGGCGGATGCATCTCCGGCAGTATTGCAGCAGGAATCCTTGTGACAGGAGCCGGATTTTTCGTAATGGCAATCGGAATCCTTTTATTGATCTGTGTTGTATGGATCTGTGGCAGGGCAGTTCCGGCATGTTGCCGTTGGATCGTCAATCTTTGTAGAAAACCATGGCAAAGAAGAAAGGAGCGTATGTCATGAAAAAATTTGTGAAAGGCTGTCTGATCTTAGCAGCCGTATGTGCGGTACTTGGCGGTGTGGCATGCGTGACCGGACTGGTATTAGGAGCCGGAACGGGAGAATTGCAGCAGGCGTTTCGGGAGAGCGGCTTAAAAAACTGGATTTGGGAAATCGGTTCAGATGTTTCAGAAGAATCTTTTGACTGGGAAAAGGAAAGCGATGTGTCCAAGACGCTGGATAGTTTTTCAAGCGAAGAGATCGATTCTTTAGAAATTGAATTAAAATATGGAACATTAGATATAGAAGAAAGTGATACGGATGAAGTCACGGTAAAAGTAGAAAAAGATCAGGAAAAATGCAAGGCTACGGTCAATGACAGGGTATTAAAGATAGAAGATACGCGAGAAAAAGGGATCAAAGGACATAATTACCATGTGCTGTTACTGATTCCAAAAGGAATGGAGTTCGACCAAATAAAAATTGATAATGATGCAGGAACGGTGGATGCACATGACACTACTTTAAAAGCACAAAACATCAATTTCAAGGTTTCTGCCGGAGAGATTATGGCGGAGCGTTTAGAGACAGAAAAGTTAAAGCTGCGGGTAGGTGCCGGAAATGCAGACATCGATGAGCTGAAAACAAGTGATGCAGATCTGACCTGTGGAGTCGGAAATATTGATGTAAAACTCACAGGCACTGAAAAAGATTACAATTATCAGGTAAGCTGTGGAGTAGGAAATATCTCGATCAATGACCAGGATTTTTCTTTACTGGGCAAGGATAAAACCGTGGATCATGGTGCTAAAAAAGAGATACGCTTAGATTGTGGAGTAGGAAATATTACATTGGTTACAGAGAAGGAGGAAATTTGAGATGGAAACAAAGAAATTGTATCGTTCTAAAAAAGACAGAGTTTTTGCAGGAGTATGTGGAGGAATTGGTGAATACCTTGGCGTGGACCCGACCGTGATCCGACTTCTGGCGGTAATCTTAGGATTTACGGGAAGCGGTGTGCTGGCTTATATTGTGGCAGCTATTTTGATACCGGAAAATCCGGTGTATTAAGGAAGTACCGAAAGACCCTGATATGCAGTCTGTGTACCAGGGCTTTTTTGCGTTAAAAATTTCATAAAAGTATTGAAACTTTTTGCTATGTAGGGGAATCTAATGATTAGAAAAGAAAAAAGGAGGTACAGGCAGGTAATGTTTTTTCAAAGAAAAGACGTAAAGGAACAAAAGATAGAAGAACTTTTGTTAGAAAACTATAACAGATATTACCGATTGGCATACAGTTATGTACACAATGAAGCGGATGCAGCAGATATTGTACAGAATGGAGCCTATAAGGCAATACGAAATAGTGATTCGTTGAAAAATGTGGAATATGCACAAACGTGGATCTATCGGATTATGCTGAATGAGATTTTTCAATGTGCCAAAAAGAAACAGATGGTTTCATTAGACGAACTGCCGACAGAACAGGGACAGGAAGATCACTATGAAAATATTGATCTGAAAAGAGCATTAGATCAGATGAATCCGCAGGATAAGGCAGTGATCGAATTAAGGTATTTTGAGGATATGAAGATAGAAGATATTGCAAAGGTGTTAAATGAAAATGTCAATACCGTAAAAAGCAGACTTTACCGGGGACTGAAAAAACTTCGGTTAGAACTGACAGATGCGTGGCAGTGGGAATAGAAAGGAGATATTGTTATGGAAGAAAAAAAGAAGAACAATGCAGAAACATTAGAACAGGTAAAAAAAGAGTATCAAAAGTCGTGTATGACACAAGAACAGGTGGAACAGATGAAAAAAAGGATAGAAGAAGCAAAAGCAGAAAAACAAAAGAAGGTCGTCAATTCCTATATGGGAAGAAAAATAGCAGCCGCTGCAGCAGTGGTTGTCGCAGCGTTTATCGTTTTGCCAAATACATCTGAGAATGTGGCACATGCAATGAATCAGATTCCTGTGTTAGGAGGTCTGGTAGAAGCAGTTACTTTTCGGGATTACAAATATGATAACGGAAAGCATACCGCGGATATTGAAACTCCAAAACTGTCTGTGAAAAAGAGTAAGACAGATCAGGAGGATTCAAAAACACAGCAGAATCTAAAAGAGACTACGAAGGAAGTAAATGCAGAAATTCAAAAACTTACCGATCAGATCGTAACGGAGTTTGAAAGTGGTCTGAAAGATAAAGAAGGGTATCAGGAGATGCAGGTAAAGCATGAGGTACTCAGCACCACAAAAGATTATTTTACATTGAAACTGATCTGTTATCAGGCAGCCGGAAGTGGTGCGGAAACCGATTATTATTATACGATCGATTTAAAAACAGGAAAACGGCTGGCGCTGGCAGATCTGTTTGTAGAAGGTGCCGATTATATTACTCCGATCAGTGAAAATATTAAACAGCAGATGAGAGAACAGATGAAAAAAGATGAGAATGTTATATACTGGTTAGATGATCCAGAGGTGTCGGAATGGAACTTTGAAAAGATTACGGACCAGACATCATTTTATCTGAACCAGGATGGAAAACTTGTCATTTGCTTTAATGAAGGTGATGTGGGACCGATGTCCATGGGATGTGTACAATTTGTAATTTCAAATAAAGTCATTGCAGATATAAGAAAATAAATTATCATTTAATAAAAATACCCTTTACCGGTCAGAAACCGGCGAAGGGTATTTTTTAAAATAAAGCGTTACGCGCTTTGGTATTTCATCTTTTAAGCACAGATCCATTCTCTTGCATCTTCAATCTTCATAAGTACCGGAAGCAGTACCAGACTGATGACGATTCCGGTAACACCCTGTAAAATGTTGAAAGGAATACCGGAGGCACTAGAAGCAATACCGGCAGCAAGTGTTGCGGAGTTAAAATGTCCACTGGCGAGAGCAGCAAGTCCTGCTTCATAAACAAAGTAGCCAAATACCATAACGGCTTCACCGATGATACCACCCAAAATGATGCTTAAATATTTTGCACCATTTCCGTTAAAACGATGCTGCATGCGGTGGAATAAGAAGCCTGCAACAAAAGCGGTAAGCGCTTTGATGATCAGTGTGGCAGGTGCCCAGGAAGCATATCCTGAAAAAATATCTGCAAACATAGAACCGATGCCGGCGGAAAGTGCACCGCCTAAAGGTCCAAGAACGATACCACATAAGAGGACGAGACCGTCTCCTAAATGAATATAGCCTAAGGTAGGTGTTGGGATTTTAATGATCATGGTGGCAATGCAGGTCAGAGCAGCCATTAATGCACCAATCACAAGTTTTTTTGTGTTTTTCATATCCAATTCTCCTTTTCTTTGTCTGTTGTTACTGCACATTATAGAGAGAAGATGGCTGTTGTAAAACATCCAGTTTCAAAATAATTACACAAGCCAGTTTAGATATGATCCGATATCAGGAACGAAAATGAGATAAAGAAAAACAGAACATAACCGGTTCTTTTTTAATAAATATTTCGTAAATTATAAAAAATGGAAAGTTCTATATAAGATATTTGTATGAATAATGAAAAATTAGAAAATCTGCTCAATCTCTCTTTAGAGGCAACACAGCGGGAAAGAGAGAAATCAGAGGAATTAGAGATCGGATATGAGAAAAGCACCAACACATGGGAGCTGATCGTCAAGTATAGTGGAGATATCAGTCATTTAGAAGATTTAGAGCGGGGAATCATTATCGAAAAACTGAGTAATGAGTACGCGATCATCCGTATACCGGAGGATCTGATCGCAGAATTTGTGGCAAATCCGGAAATTGAATTTGTGGAAAAGCCTAAAAATCTGTATTTTTCACTGGTACAGGGAATCCGACAGTCCTGTGTTCTTCCGGTACGCAGGAGTCCTTACTTTTTAGAGGGAAGGGATGTCATCACAGCCATTATCGATTCGGGAATTGATTATTTTCACCCGGATTTCAGAAACGAGGATGGCAGTACCAGAATCCTTGCACTATGGGATCAGACGTTACAACCGAGAGAGGGAGAAAAGCCGCCCTATGAATTTCGCCGGGGTGTGGAGTTTGATCGGGAAGACATTGATCGCGCATTGGCAGCTGGAAGTGAAGCGGAAGGATTTCAGATTGTTCCAAGCCGTGATACCAGCGGACACGGTACCCATGTGGCAGGAATTGCAGCGGGAAACGGCAGGGCATCTGCAGGGCGTTACACCGGTGTGGCACCGGAGAGTGAACTGCTGGTTGTAAAGCTGGGATATGCAGGAGAAAACGCATTTCCAAGAACTACGGAATTGATGACGGCACTGGATTATGTGGTGCAAAAAGCGCTGGAATACCGCAAGCCGGCAGCAATCAATATCAGCATTGGAAATACTTATGGCGGTCACAGTGGAACTTCTTTGTTAGAGACTTATATCGATGATATTTCTAATTACGGAAGAAATGTAATCTGCGTTGGCAGTGGAAATGAAGGGGCAGCCAGAGGACACGCACAGGGAACTTTAAGAGAGGGATTTTCAGAAGAGATCCAGTTAGCGGTAGCACCTTATGAGACGACCTTAAGTGTTCAGATCTGGAAAAATTATAGCGATGATTTTGATATCAGCGTGATCTCCCCCTCCGGCAAAAGGGTTGGACCACTTCAGCAGATTTTAGGTGCACAGCGTTTTACACTGGATGGAACAGAAATTTTGCTTTACTATGGAGAACCGAGTCCATATAGCCCGTATCAGGAAATCTATATTTCATTTTTGCCGGTCGCAGATTATATCGATAGCGGTGTCTGGAGATTTGAATTAATACCGCACAGGATCGTACAGGGAAATTATAATCTGTGGCTGCCAAGTCAGGCAGTATTAAGTTCGGGAACCGGTTTTTTATATCCGTCAGAAGAGATTACGCTGACCATTCCATCTACAGCCTCCAGAGTCATTACCGTAAGTGCCTATGATGCCTATTCCATGCAGCTTGCTGATTTTTCCGGGCGCGGCTATACCAGAGAAACAAATCAGATCAAACCGGATCTTGCAGCTCCGGGTGTTAATATTACCTCCTGTGCACCGGGCGGAGGATATGTCACGGCATCGGGAACATCCATGGCAACACCGTTTGTAACCGGAGGAGCGGCACTCCTGATGCAATGGGGTATCACCGATGGTAATGACCCGTTTTTATACGGTGAAAAAGTAAAGGCATATTTCATCAAAGGAGCAAGACGCATTGAAGCGGTGGCGGAATATCCGAATCCGGAGATTGGGTGGGGGACGCTGTGTGTGGCGGAGAGCTTGCCGGGGTAATTTGAAAGACATTGATAATATACAAAAAAAGAGATATAATTATATCGATAAAATGATATATCTATAAGATGATAGGAAAGGATGAAGAAAATGATTATTAAGGCTTCAGCAACACTTCGGAACGATTATGCTTCTATTTCTGATCTTGCGAAAAAAACAAGAGAACCGATTTATATAACAAAAAATGGGGAGGGAGACGGAGTATTTATGAGTATTGATGCTTTTGAGAAAAGAGAGCAGGCATTAGAACTTCGTGCAAAAATCATGCAGGCAGAAGAGGAACGGTTAAGCGGAGCAAAGACAAAAAGTATCTCCGAAGCAAGAAAGGAATTGAGGAAACGTGCAGGAACAATATAAAGTTGAGATACTTCCGACAGCATGGGAAGATTTGAAAAAGATTGAAGATTATTATCTGCTTCAATTTGGCGTGGAATCCGCTATGAAAGTTACAGAACAGATTTTGGACAGTATTGAACGATTAGAGAGTTTTCCTGATTCTGGTTCTCTGACACCGGATAGATGGCTGAACGAGCAGGGGTATCGAATGGTCATATCTAAAAGGTATGTTTCTATATATCGACCGATAGGAAAAGTAGTTTATGTGTATCATATTACAGATACGCAGACAGAGTATACGAAATTGTTTTCGTGATGGTAAAGAGGTAGCAGGATGAAAGAATGTTCAGTTTGCCAATCCACTGGAAAAATTAAAAATCGAAAATATAACCAGAGCAAAAGTAACGAATACAAAGAGGGTAGAGAAAAATTTGCTTGCCGGGGTAAAAAATAGCACCTTTTGATTTTGGGGAAATCCAGTAAATATACGGCTTTACAATGGATTTTGACAAAGTAAATCATGTCGTTGATGAGCATATTAGATTTTGTTAAAATAAGATTAACAGTTAGTGCTAAGTGTAATATAATCGAAAGGTAACGATATACTATGAAACGTAAAATCAGATATCAGGCAAAGACAGATTTAAAACTATTGAGACGTATTAATGGAATATCCAAAGAATATGTGGCTGATAAGATTGGCTATACTATAAGAAGCCTAGAACGGATGGAAAAAGAAAATGCGGTTACAACAGAGCGTACTGCACATCAATTATGCAGTTTATATGATTTGGTGTATGAAGAACAATTTTTTATCGTGGATAAAAAATCACTGGAATGTGTTCGGCGATGTTTAGTGGAGAATAAAAAAGTACCGGAGCATATTGTCTACCATAATAGTAAGTATTATCTTTTATATGTCAGGAAGGTGGGATTGTTTCAAGATTGTATTGCAGGAAATGTAATGTGGGTTGGAAATTATAATCGAAATATGGAACGGCGAAGACTAAGGGAAGTTAATGCGAATGTAGTTTTGCAAGAAGAGCCTGCCATTGAGATAATAAATAGTGAAGATGAGTGGTGTTATTGGTATCATAATCTAATCATTGGTAAGTTGTATAAGGTGATTGTATCAGAAGGGTGTATGGAAAAGTGTCTACGAACATGTTTAGATGAAGTGATAGTTACACAAGATAATCTTCATTCGTATGACGGAATGACAGACATTGCTTTTTTGGGAACTAAAAAAAGATATTACTAAAATTCGTGCAATGCACAAAAACAAGGAGCAACACTATGGAAATTAAAAGAGATGTATACCTTGAACAGTTTAAAATACGAAAAGATAATGGAATGATTAAGATTATTACAGGGAAATGCGTTAATATAGGACGGCACCGAACAAAAGGAGAAGATGAAGCAGCAGAGTACAATTAATGTTTACGGAAGGATAATAACCCACAGAGGGCTGAGATGCTCCTTATCCTCGCAACACCAATATCCATGAGAAGATTGCTGAAGCCAAGAAGCATAATATAGATGATAGGGTTTCTTCGGTGTCACCTCAGATTGGGAAGCAACATCGAATATATGTAGGCACAGTAGTTGTTTGCAATAATCATAAGTATCTGATTCCATTATCACATCCGGTTGAAAAACACAAGAGAATGAGCCAAGAGCTGATTTTGATAAGATAATAGACAAAAAAGGAAAACTTTTGGGAGTGCTGAATTATAATCTTATGATTCCGGTAGAGGACAATCAACTTATAAAAGTTGACTTGAAGGAGAATAAAAAAGATACTCCAGCTGAAAGACATTATAAACAACTATGTATAGATGAGCTTACATGGTGTAGAAAAAATGCTGAGATAATAATTAATAAGGCTAACTGCTTATATAATCTATGTATGGGAGATTCAAATTATAAGGGGAAGACAAGATGCCTCAATTTTGGTAAAGTGTCAGGTGTGTCTCAGTTGCGGAAATGTGCTGGAATTTGTAAAAGAGGCGGTTACAGATGTAGTTTTTTCCTATCTTGACATAATAAAAGAAAGATGATAAGATAACACTGTTATTAAATAACAGTGTTATTTTTTCTCTGAGAAGAAAGATGATGAGTCGAAGAGCCTATACAAAATTCTTCTTACAGAGCAAAACGAGGTGCACCATGAAACCAACAAACGAAAAGCTGGCAGCAGATATTCTGTCGGCAGGGAAAAAAGAATTTTTAGAAAAGGGATTCCAGAAAGCGTCTATGCGTAGTATTGCATCATCGCTTGCGGTGACGACCGGAGCAATTTATCGCTACTACACGGACAAAGAAGCCATTTTTGAGGCGTTGGTGGAAGAACCGGCAAAAGAATTAGCTGACCGCTACAGAGCGAGTCAGCAGAAATTTGCAGAAATGTCTTTAAAAGAACAGTTAGAAGGGCTGCCGGATGTAGCTGATCATGAGTATGTATGGATGGTAGATTATGTTTATGACCATTTTGATGCATTTAAACTGATTGCCTGCTGTTCGACAGGTACCAGATATGAACATTATCTGGATGCATTGATAGAGATAGAGGTCAATGCCAGTCATCTGTTGATGGAAAAAATGCAGCGGGAGGGTTTGAATGTTCTTCCACTGGATGATGACATGGTACATATTTTAGCAAGTGCACTCTTTAACGGGCTGTTCGAGACGGTACGCCATGACACGCCAAAGGAGAAGGCGGTAGCATATGTGGATACACTGCGAACCTTTTATTCGGCAGGATGGTTTAAGATTTTAGGAATCCAATGAGAAATGTAAAAGGCATTTCTCTTATTTTTCGATGATGAGTTAGTTGAATCTAACAAAAATTAGTGCAGGAGGAAATGCAACGATGGAACAGGAAAAGAAACGTTCGCCCTATCAGATGTTATGGGAATGGGCAAGAGCATATCACGGTTCGTTTTATGCCGCAGTTATCTTTGCGGTATTGGGAGTTGTGTGCAGTATGATACCGTACTTTTGTGCGGCGGGTATCATAAAACTTTTGTTAGAAGGATGTGAGGATATAGAAAAATTGTTGCCGTATTTTGGAGGAATGCTAGGAGGCTATGCAGGCAAGGTGATTTTTTCCTGTATTTCTACGGGAATTTCACATAGGGCAACCTATGCTACGCTTCAGGATTTAAGGAAACAACTGATTGCAAAGCTATCGAGAGTTCCAATGGGAACAATTTTAGAGACACCTTCCGGGCAATACAAGACAACGATTGTAGACCGTGTAGAGGGTATGGAACCGACCCTGGCACATCTCTTGCCGGAGATGACAGCAAATGTATTGGTGCCGCTTGTCATTGCGGTTTATATCTTTGTACTGGACTGGCGTATGGGGCTGGCATCTTTAGTCACTCTGGTAATTGGCATGGTTGTCGCGGGACAGAGTGGAAAAACCTATGCAGTACGCTGGGAAGGAGCGGTAAAGACCGGGAAACGAATGGCAGACGCAATTGTAGAGTATGTCGGAGGTATTCAGGTAGTGAAGGCGTTCAGCCAGTCAGCCGGTTCTTATCGCAGATATGCGGATGCAGTGAATGATAATGCACAGTATTATGTAGACTGGATGCATGATAATCAGAAATATATGGCATCCATGCAGTCCATTGTGCCGGCAGTTCTGGTAACGATACTTCCGGTAGGTACGGGACTTTGGGGAACAGGAAGTTTAAGTGCTGCGGAATTTTTCACCATTATTATCCTGTCATTGGGACTGACCGGACCGTTGATGGCAGCAATGACATTTGTGGATGATTTAGCAGTAGTGGGAACCAATGTAGGAGAAATTGCAGCAATTTTAGAAGCAGACGAATTAGAGCGTCCAAAAGAAATCGCAGAATTAAAAGGAAACGGTATTGAACTGCATCAGGTGGAATTTTCCTATGGTGAAAAGACGGGCGAAGTGCTGCATGGCATCAATCTTTCCATTCAGCCGGGAACAGTCAATGCATTGGTAGGACCATCCGGTTCAGGAAAATCAACACTTGCAAAACTGATTGCAGGTTTTTGGAATGTAACCGGAGGAAGTATCACATTGGGAGGAACGGATATCCGCAAGATACCGTTTGAGCAGTTAAACGGACAGATTGCTTATGTATCACAGGAAAATTATCTGTTTGACCGTTCTATCCGGGAAAATATCCGTATGGGGAATCCGAATGCAACGGATGAAGAAGTGGAAGAAGCTGCACGTCAGTCAGGATGCGACAGTTTCATTCGTGCATTAGACAATGGATATGATACCGTTGCAGGAGGTGGCGGAGGTCATCTTTCCGGAGGAGAAAAACAGAGAATTTCCATTGCAAGAGCCATGTTGAAAAATGCACCGATTGTTATTCTGGATGAAGCAACAGCCAGTGTGGACCCGGAAAATGAAGCACAAATACAAAAAGCACTGTCAGCATTAACAGCAGGGAAGACATTGATTGTTATCGCACACCGGCTTTCCACCATTGTGGATGCAGATCAGATTATAGTAATCGAAAACGGATGTGTTGCGGGATGCGGAAAGCAGGAAGAATTATTAGCAGACTGCCCGCTGTACGCAAACATGTGGAAAGCACATCAGGAATCCAAAGACCGGATGGGAGAGGAGGAACAAAAAGATGATTCAAATAATTAAAAAAATATTTAATTTTGCAGGAAAGAAGCGGGAATTACTGAAAAAAGCAGTGCTTACAGCATTTGTGGGTGCGATTTTTGGAGCATTGCAGTTTGCGGCTTTAATGATTGTTTTAGATGCAGTGATCGCAAAAGAATATACGGTTGCCGTTATCTTTGGAGCATTGGGAATCATGTTGCTTTCCATCATAGGAAGGCTGATATGCATGTATCATTCAACCAATGCGGAAACAGAGGTAGGATACTTTATGGTGGCACAGAAGCGTATAGAGATCGGTGACCGTTTACGCTACATACCAATGGGATATTTTAATAAAAACAGTTTGGGAGCCATTACCGGAGTTGTTACCACAACCTTAGGAGATGTGGAAAATTCAGCAGCAAGATGTTTAGTCACACTTTTTGGTGGATTTTTAAATACGTTCGCACTTTGTCTGATGCTGTTTATTGTGGACTGGCGGCTGGGACTGTTGTCACTGACAGGAATTGCAGTATATTTGTCAGCAACCGAAATTTCCACAAGAAAATCTAAAGCCACCGGACCTGCAAGACAGAAAGCACAGGAGCAGTTGTCAGAATCCGTATTGGAATATGTACAGGGCATGAGCGTGGTCAAAGCATATGGATTAGAAAAAGATAAGCGTCAGACCGTTCAGAAAACCATCGAGGAAAGCTGTAACAAAGCATTAAAACTTGAGTATACGGTACTTCCTTGGTCAGGAATCCGGCAGGGAGTCGTATGGATTTTTAGTCTGCTTATCGGAATATGCAGTGTGATGTTTTATTTTCAGGAAAGTATGGCATTATCCCGTTGTATTCTGATGTTGATCGCATCCTTTATGATTTACAGAGAATTGGAAAATGCAGGAAATATGTCGGATTTGCTTCAGATGCTGGGGGCATCCATAGATACCGCAAACGCCATTGATGGGATTCCGATTATGGACGAAAAAGGAGCAGAGCTTGCACCGCAGGATGCTTCCGTGACATTTAAGGATGTGGAGTTTTCCTATGAGGAAAGAAAAATTTTAGACCATATCAATATAGAAATAAAGCCGCAGACTACGACTGCTATCGTTGGACCTTCCGGCAGTGGAAAAACCACACTTTGTCATCTGATTGCACGTTTCTGGGATGTGCAGGGCGGTCAGATTTTAGTAGGCGGGCATCCGGTACAGGAGTATAAATTAGACAGTCTGATGAAAAATATTTCTATGGTATTTCAAAATGTCTATCTGTTTCAGGACACCATTGAAAACAACATCAAATTCGGCAGACCGGATGCGACCCGCGAGGAAGTGGAAGCTGCCGCAAAACGTGCCTGCTGCCACGAATTTATCATGGCACTTCCGGATGGATATGATACCGTAGTAGGAGAGGCAGGAGGAACTCTTTCAGGCGGCGAACGGCAAAGAATTTCCATTGCAAGAGCAATGTTAAAAAATGCCCCGATCGTCATATTAGACGAGGCAACCGCCAGCGTAGACCCGGAAAATGAGAAAGAACTGCAGGAGGCAATCGATGCACTGACACAGAATAAGACCATTATCATGATCGCACACCGTTTAAAAACCGTGCGTCATGCCAACCAGATACTGGTATTGGACAATGGTCACATCGTGCAGCAGGGAACGCATGAAGAACTTGCAGGAGAACCGGGACTGTACTACGACTTCTTAAATGCAAGAAAAGAAGCAGTGGGATGGAAAGTAAGCCGATAAAGTATTGAAGCAATATATATTTCAACATAAGAAAATATAGCCGGCACCTGTCAGATACGGAAGGTTTCTTTTTGTGCTATGGAGATGAAACTCCCGGAAGT
>OLPE01000594.1_pt1 | contig 32546 bp, 33 predicted proteins | sample 1671901 | NCBI WGS metagenome assembly OLPE01 (sample SAMEA3136624, study PRJEB25190) | human gut metagenome | biome: human gut; feature: human-associated habitat; material: faeces | place: Austria | collected 2013 | reverse complement strand
TGCATTGCATGACGCGCATCTCGCAGCAAGAATGCAGAGGCATTCTTGAAAAAAGTAAGCAGTCGAATTTAAAAAATTTCCACTGCTTACTTTTTTAGTAATATGATAAGAAAAGAGTGTATTTGAAAGGGATAGGATATTATCGTTTCATTTCCAGTCCATCGTCACCTTCCTGATGAGTTTTAATCATTTCTTCCACTTCGCAAAGTGTCATAGAAGGAAGGTCTCCCGGAACAGTATTTTTTAAAGCACTGACAGCGTTACCATATTGCAGCGCTTTTCGTGTATCATTTTCAGAAGTAAGCAATCCGTAAAGAGCACCGGAAATATAAGCATCTACGCTTCCGATACGGTCGACTACTTCGATGTCTTTGTACATTTCTTCCTCAACAAAAGTCTGTTTTTTTGCATCATAAATAACAGAGCCAAAGGAATGTCTTTTTGGACTGTGAACGATTCGTTGTGTGGCTGCGACAACGGAAATCGGATATTCATCGGCGAAACTTTTCATAACCTCTTCAGGAGTGCCTTCTTTTAAGAAAGTCAGGCGTGCAGTGCTGTCAGAGCAGAAGAAAATATCTACGATAGGAAGAATTTCTTCTATACAAGCTTTGGCTTCGGCACCGCTCCAAAGATTTCCACGAAAGTTCACATCAAATGAAATTAAAGCACCGGCTTTTTTGAAACGCTTCATCATTTCAATAGCAGTTTTGCGTACTTGTTCATTTAAAGCAAGTGTGATTCCACAAGTATGGAAACAACGGGTAGATGAGTACATTTCCTCCGGAAAATCATCAATAGAAAGGGTTGTCATAGAACTATGTTTTCGATCATAGACAATCCCTGGTTTACGAGGTGCGGCACCAGTTTCGTAATAATATACACCGAGACGGGCATCAGCGCTGTTATCATGAGACAGATATTCATCAGATACGTTTTGAAAATGTACTTCATTTCTTGCAAGCTGACCGATTGCATGAGCTGGAATTTTTCCTACCAAACCTGTTTTCAGTCCAAGCTGTGCAGCTCCGGCAGCAACATTAAATTCTGCACCACCAATATTTTGTTCAAAAATCTTTGTTCTCGACATTCTTTCGTTTGCCTGTGGAGAAAGACGAAGAAGAAGTTCTCCAAGTGTGAGCAAATCATATTTTTTAGACATTGTGTTAACCTCTCTTAAAATAATTACCTGTATGTTATAACTTATCCGCGGATAGATTTTGCAATTGTGACTGCTTCTTTAGAAAGCTCGCAGATCTTATCAAATTCTTGATTTTCTACTAATGTATTTTTTACCATCCAGCTTCCACCACATGCAAAAATTTTATTAAATGCAAGATAGTCTTTTACATTTTCCGGATTAATACCGCCGGTTGGCATAAATTTAACCATAGTGTAAGGTGCAGCCATAGCTTTGATCATTGGAAGCCCGCCGGCTTGTTCTGCAGGGAAAAATTTCACAACTTCAAGCCCACGTTTTACAGCTTTGGCAACTTCAGATGGAGTAGCACATCCAGGAAGAACTGTGATTCCTTTTTCCAGGCAGTAATCTACGATTTCTTCATCAAATCCAGGACTTACAATAAACTTTGCTCCTGCATTAACAGCTCGGTCCACCTGCTCTGTAGTGAGAACTGTCCCCGCTCCGACAAGCATGTCAGGAAAGCTTTCGCTCATAATGCGAATAGATTCTTCTGCTGCTTCTGTACGGAAAGTTACTTCAGCACATGGAAGACCACCGTTACAAAGAGCTTCGCCCAGAGGCTTTGCATCTTTAGCATTTTCTAAAACAACGACAGGTACAATCATACATTTTTCAAGCTGATTTAAAATATCATTCATATTCTTAAAATCCTCCAAAATCATTTATTCTGAATCATTTATTATGAGTTCATCTTACTGATTTCAATTTGAAAAAACAACATGATTTGAAGAAGTGTTCATAATATTGCATGATAAGGTCAAAATATTCAAGATTTTCTATAAGAAAGAACAAGAAGCCAGAAGGAGAGAGGTGATAAAATACGATTACATTGGAAAGCAAGGAGAAGAGATAATGAAAATTGGAGTAAGAGCCCATGATTATGGAAAAATGAAAATTGAAGAACTCGCACAGACATTACATGAACGAGGATACAACTGTGCACAGTTGGCATTGCCAAAAGCATTTGCAGAAATTGACAGCTATGATGATATTACATTGGCACATCTTGAAAAAATACGTACAGAGTTTGAAAAGCATGAGATTGAGATACCGGTGTTTGGATGTTATATGGATCTGGGAAATCCAGATGATATGGTCAGAGAAAAGGCAGTAGAGACATTTAAAAAATGCCTGGCATACAACAAGGAACTTGGAGCAACAGTTGTAGGAACAGAGACAGCATATCCACATCTGAGTAAAGAAGAGAAAAAAATCTGGTATCCGCATATGATGGATAGTGTAAAAAGAATTGTGGATGAAGCTGCAAGATTAGATGTAAAAGCTGCAATAGAGCCGGTGTACTGGCATCCACTTGAAAATCTGGAGGCAATTTTAGATGTAATGAATCAGATTCAGGATGAAAAACATTTGCGAATGATTTTCGATGCATCTAATTTGTTGGAATTTCCAGATACTACAAATCAGTATACATATTGGAGTGAATGGCTTAATGAGGCTGGAAAATACATTGAAGCAATGCATATCAAAGATTTCAGATTAGATGAAAACGGACAGTATTGCCCGACACTTCTTGGAGAAGGTGTGATCCAGTATCAGGCAATATCCGAATGGCTGCATAAAGCACAGACCAGATATGTATCTGTTAAGAGAAGAGATGAATCCACAGACAGATAAAAAAGATATCGAATACCTTAAAAATCTATAAACAGAGTTGTTTATGGTATACAGTATCCGTTTACGGATTTATCGGTAATTCGGAAGGTGCAAAAATATGACCGGATTTACGATATTTTAAAGGAGTCATAGTTGTATAGGTTTTAAATATTTTTTCAAAATGTGTCATACTTCCAAAACCTATCCGGCCGGCAATTTCAGAGATGCTCAAGTCGGTCTCTGTAAGATACCACTGAGCTTTCTGAACACGATGGATATTTATATATTCATTGATAGAATAGCCGGTGACTTCTTTAAATAATCGGCAGACATAATATTTACTTAAGTAGAATCGCTGAGCAATTTCTTCCAATGACAATTGCTGTTCACAATTCTGAGAAAGATAATCGGCAATTTCATAAACATGTTTGTATTTTCCATCAGTCGGAATCTGCGGCTCTTCACCATGGCTATTTCCCAAGTCACGAGTAAGGGAAAGTAAATAGTTGATGACTGCAAGTTCCACAGCATGTTTGTATGCGTGTTGGCGCTTTGCACATTCCTGCTTAAAATAGTAATACAACTTCATAAAATTATCTTGTTGTGCCGGAGTTAAATGAAAGACTCCGGTATGTTTATGAAAAAATTTCACAAGTTTTAGGGATGGATAAGTATTGTCAATCTCCTGCATTTTTTCACTCGTCACATATAAAATAATTCGATTATGACCGGAAGTATCGTTGGAAAAAGACTTGGTCATATGGATTAGATTACTGTCTACCAGGATTAAATCCCCCTTCTTGGCAACGAAGCTTCTGTTATTAAAGAAGAAAAGTCGTTCGCCTTCTAAAATGTAAAAGATTTCATATTCGTCGTGAAAATGTTTTACTCTCATATCAAATTTTCCATATCGAATCATGTGTTCCAGAGAAATTCCATCAATCGAACAATAAGATGTTATTTTTTCCCAAAAATGTACCTGCTTTCTAAAAAAAAGATTCTATAATAGCTTCAAAATTGTTAATATGCTGTATATAAACAGTGATAAAAAACTCTGTCTAGAATCATCTTACAACAAAAGACTGATAAATTCTAGACAAAAATGAGTGCAATATATATTGAAAAAACAGGGATTATAGCAATATTTGAGTAAAAATGCACCTATGTATGTGCTAAAATACAAGCCATGAAAACGTGCACAAGATAAAAATAAAACCATTCATTCTTATGACCGGTTAAAAAGAATGAGGGCAAAGTTGGGAAGGCTTTAGAGAAAAGGAGAGTAACATGGGAAGCATAAAGAAAAAGATTGGGATCGCAGTATCCGCAGTCGGATTGTGTATAGTTGCAGCAACATTTGTGTCGGTTGTAAGTGCTAACAGCACAGATAAGGTTGAAATCAGACTGGCTCATAACCAGGCAGCAGGTTCAGAAATTGCAGATTCTATTGCAAAGTTTTCTGAGTTTGTAGCAGAAGATGATTCGATGAATCTGGACGTAAATATTTACGCAAGTGGTGTGCTTGGTTCAGAAAAAGAAGAAATTGAGATGGTTCAGGCAGGAATCCTGGATATGGCGAAAGTAAGTTCAAATACATTGGGACAGTTTGAAGATCGTTATTCTATTTTTGCAGTACCATATTTGTTTGTGGATCAGGATCATTACTACACAGCAATGGAAAAAAGTCAGGCAGTAAAAGACCTGTTTATGTCAACAGAGGATCAGGGCTATATTGCAATTGGATACTATGCAAACGGTGCAAGAAACTTTTATTTGAAAGAAGATGCAGTTTGCGATAACCCATCTGTATTAAAAGGTAAAAAAATCCGTTCTATGCCAAGTTCAACATCTATGGAAATGATTCAGGCTATGGGTGGTTCTCCGGTGCCAATGGCAGGAAGTGAAACATATACAGCACTTCAGCAGGGAATCGTAGACGGAGCTGAAAATACAGAGCTGGCATTGACAGTAGATGCACATGAAGATTTGGTTTCATCTTATACATATACAGAGCATCAGTATTCACCGGATATTTATATTATCAGTACAAAGAAATGGAACAGCCTGACAAAAGAGCAGCAGGATTATCTGGTTGAGTGTCTTGAGAAGACAAATGAAAACTTTAAGAAGCTGTACAATGGAATGATGGATGAGGCTATGGAAGAAGCAGAAGAACATGGTGTTCATGTTTATCGAGACATTGACAAGAGTGCTTTCATTGAAGCAGTACAGCCAATCCACGAGGAGTTCTGTGGAAAAGGTAAGGATTACCAGGCACTTTATGATGACATTCAGAGTTACGCAGAATAGGGGGATGAACAATGAAGAAATTAAATAAAGTTTTGGAATACATTCTGGCATTCCTTGTTGTAGTAATGGTTGTCGGATGTTTCTGGCAGATTTTTACAAGATTTGTTTTAAATAATGCAAGTTCATGGACAGAAGAACTTTTGAGATACGCACTAATCTGGCTGACAATGCTGGGAGTTCCATACGCATACGGAAAAGAACAGCACATTTCAATCGGATTTATTACAAGTACATTTACAAAAAAAGGAAGTTTAAGAAATAAGATTTTTATTGAGATTCTGGTTCTCTTCCTCAGCGCATTCGTGTTAATCGCAGGTGGAATCATGGTAACAATAAATGCAGTCGGACAGTTGTCACCGGCTATGGGAATTCCAATGCAGTTTTACTATGTCGGAGCACCAATCTGCGGAGTATTGATGATTATTTATTCCGGAGAGCGTCTGATTCGTTTTGTGAAAGAGTTAAAAGAGACAAAGGAGGAGAAATAAATGCAGATAGAAGCAGCAATCGTACTGGTTATCGTATTCTTTTTCCTGCTGGCAATGAGCGTTCCGGTATCGTTCAGTATTATTTCAGCAGCACTTGTTACTATTGTTATGTTCCTGAATCCACAGTTTGGAATGTTTATTTCCGCACAGAAGCTGGTAAGTGGAATTGATAGTTTTACATTACTTGCAGTACCGTTTTTTATCCTTGCAGGTCAGTTGATGAGTAGTGGTGGTATTGCGAAACGTTTGATTAACTTAGCAATGTTGATTCTTGGAAGAGTTCCGGGTTCGCTGGCTCTGACAAATGTTGCTGCAAATGCGATGTTTGGTTCTCTGTCAGGATCAGGTATCGCCGCTGCAACAGCAGTAGGTGGAGTTATGGGACCTCTTGAAAAAGAAGAAGGTTATGATGAAAAATTCTCAGCAGCATGTAACATTGCAACAGCACCTGTTGGACAGTTGATTCCTCCAACAAATGCATTTATCGTATATTCAGCAGCAAGTGGCGGAGCAGCAGTAGCTACATTATTTATGGCAGGATGGATTCCAGGATTATTATGGGCATTCCTTTGCATGATCGTAGCATTCATTTATGGTAAAAAACATGGTTATGTAGTTAAGAGAGAAAAAATGACAGCAGCTGTTGTCGGCAAAACAATTTTAGATTCTATCCCAAGTTTATTGTTGATCGTAATTATTATCGGAGGTATTTTATCAGGATACTTTACACCAACAGAGGCTTCAGGAGTAGCTGTAATTTATGCATTTATTTTATCCGTATTTGTTTATAAGAGCATTAAATTATCAGAGATTAAAGACATCCTGGTAAATGCGGCAGTGACAACAACAATCGTTATGTTAATCATCGGTGCATCTTCTGTATTGTCATTTGTACTGTCCTTTACAGGACTTCCACAGGCAATCAGTAACCTGATGCTTGGAGTTTCAGATAACAAGATCGTGATTCTTCTTATGATCAATGTAATTCTCTTGATTGTAGGAACATTCATGGATATGGCACCTGCACTTTTGATCTTCACACCAATTTTCCTTCCGGTTATCACAGCAATCGGTATGGATCCAATCCAGTTTGGTGTAATGATGGTAATGAACCTTTCAATCGGTACAATCACACCTCCTGTTGGTAGTGTATTGTTCGTTGGATGTAGTGTGGCAAAATTAAAAGTAGAAGATGTTATCGGAAAATTGATCCCATTCTTTGGTGCAATTGTAGTCGCATTATTATTCGTTACATTTGTACCGGCAATCAGCACATGGCTGCCAACAGTTCTGGGACTCATGTAAAGGAGTTTTATAAAATATGAATATTAAAGAAACAGAGTTGAGAAAAAAATTAGATCTTGTGATTGAGAAGCTTTTAAATCTGGAAGGCCCGGATAATGAGAAGGAACTTTCAGATGGAGGCGAAGCAATCGGATTTTTCAAACGAGACTTTGGAATCCGTGAGTGGGACTGGCCGCAGGGAGTTGGACTGTACGGATTATTAAAAATCATGGAATATGATAAGAATGAGAAATATAAAGAATTTCTTCAAGATTGGTTTGTGGAGAATATGGAACAGGGACTTCCATCCAGAAACATCAACACAACAACACCGCTTTTGACTTTGGCAGAGCTCAACGAATATTGTCATGATGCAAAGTTTGAGAAACTTTGTCTCGATTGGGCTGACTGGCTGATGAACTGTATTCCAAGAACAAAAGAAGGCGGATTCCAGCATGTGACAAGTGCAAACGGAGATCGTCAGGGCGTGCGTCTCAATGAAAATGAAATGTGGATAGATACATTATTTATGACAGTTCTTTTCTTAAATAAAATGGGACAGAAATATCAGAACGAAGAATGGATCAACGAAGGAATCCATCAGGTACTGATGCACATTAAATATCTGTATGATAAAAAGAGCGGATTGTTCTACCATGGATGGACATTCAATGGAAATAATAACTTCGGTGGGATTTTCTGGTGTCGTGGAAACAGTTGGTTTACATTAGGAATCCTGGATTACATTGATATGTTTAAAGGAACATTGAATCCTGGAGTAAAGACAATTATTGTTGATACATATAAAGCACAGGTAAAAGCTCTTAAGAAATTGCAGGCTCCGAGCGGACTGTGGCATACAGTCCTGACAGATGCAAGCAGTTACGAGGAAGTATCCGGTTCAGCAGCGATTGCATGCGGTATTTTAAAAGGAATCCGTATGGGAATTCTGGATGATTCTTATCTTCCATGTGCAGAGAAAGCAATTAAGGGAATTATGAAAAATATAGACAAAGACGGAACAGTTTTGAATGTATCCGGTGGAACAGGAATGGGAATGAATGCAGAGCATTATAAAAATATTCTTATTGCACCAATGGCATACGGTCAGTCTTTGACAATCCTTGCACTTGCAGAAGCATTGTTACACTTATAAAAATAGAAAAGATTTTCAGCCATACAGCATTTTGTCTGTATGGCTGAAGTGCATTGTAGAGATTCAAAATCAGACAGGAGGAGTGGAGATATGCTGAGATTAAGAAGAGATGTCATGTTATTTCCGGGAGGAAAACAAAAGGCATTCACGATGAGTTACGATGATGGAGTTACGCAGGATGAACAGCTGATTACATTAATGGAACGATATGGAATCCGAGGAACATTTAACTTGAATCCAGGACTTATGGGAGATAATGACTGGCTTGTTCAGGGAGGCACCGGAGTAAATCATAATAAATTTTCTAAAGACAAAATTGCGGAAATATACAAAAATCAGGAGATTGCAGTACACAGCATGACACATTCGGATTTGACGAAAGTTCCTGTTGGAATGGTATCCTACGAGATTACAGAGTGTAGAAAAGAACTGGAAGAACTGGTGAAACATCCGGTGACCGGTATGGCATATCCGTTCGGAACATGGAGTGAGGAAGTAGAACGGGTAGCAGAACATTGTGGAATTACATATGCGAGAACAACAAAACCAACATACGCATTTTCCTTGCCACAAGATTTTCTGGCGTGGCATCCGACTTGTCATCATACCGATGAAAAAATGTTTGAGTTATTAGATAAGTTCTTAGAAGTAATTAATCAAGAAAGATATATGGAGCCATGGTTATATTATCTATGGGGGCATGCGTATGAATTTGATTCCTATAATCAATGGAATGAAATTGAGAGATTTTTAAAGACAGTGGGAAACCGTGAGGAAATCTGGTATGCGACAAATGGAGAAATCTGTGAATATATCAATGCCGTGAAATCATTAGTATATTCTGCGACAGGCGACTATATTTACAATCCGACTTGTGTGGACGTATGGATGCAGGTGGATGGAAAAGCATATGAGATTAAAGCAGGAGAAACAATTGAAATTGAATATGAACATCGATAAGAAGTAGGTTGATTTTTACGAGAGAGAATTCAATCGCAATAGGGAAGGAGTAGAATATGGAACGTCATGCGGCAGCAGTAGCAATAAATGAAGGAAAAATGAATGAGTTCAAAAAGAAACTAGGAGAAATCTGGCCTGATTTGACAGCGTGGCTAGCTAAGAATAAAGTGGGGAACTTTAGTATCTGGAATGCAGAGAATCTTATGTTTGTGTATGGAGAGTGGCAGGATGGTGCAGCGTATTGTGTCGATGATGAGATTAGGGATATTATATCGAAACTCAGTGATACATTTACATGGATATCAACACCGGGGGAAGACATGCGATTAATGTATCACAATTTTGGAATCGTTCGTGAGAAGAAAGAACTTATCCGTCACAGAGTATTTATGACAAAACTTCATGATGGCTGTGAGGAAGAATATAAACGTCGTCACGATGCACTGATTGCACAGCGAGGGGATACGATTGATCCGGGACCGGACAGTAATTTTAGTATCTGGAGTGCCGGCGGATATATTTTTGGATATGATGAGATCGATATTACGATGGAAGAAGAGGAAACAAGCGAGGCTCATGCAAATACAGTTGCATGGGAAACACGCCAGCTTGAGATTATGGACTGGATCACAAATGATGTGGACTGGCTGACAGGTGAGCATCATGTGAGTAGCGTGAGGTTGGCGTGGCATAATTAAAAAATTATGGGTAACTATCCAGTCACCCATAATATTATGAATTAAACTGGGCATATTTCTTCGGAGATATGCCCACTGCTTTTGTAAATGCCTTTAAGTAATTGCTATAGTCATTAAATCCGCACATCTCACATGCTTCAGTCACACTGTATCCCTGACTAAGCAGAGATTTTGAAAGGGTCAGTCGTTTTGCAGTGATGTATTTATTGATCGTTGTTCCGGTAGCTGCTTTAAAAATACGACAAATATAGGAACTGCTCATATAAAAATGTGCCGACAAATCTTCTAAAGTCAGAGGTTCTTTTATATGAGAATTAATATAAGAAAGAATTTCATCCACTTGCGTATGATATTTGGATGTTGATTTTTCAGCATCATTTTTTATAGTAGCGGCACCTCTGTTTTGGAATGTCTGATTTAAAAATACCATCAATTCAAGAAAAACTGCTTTATCTAATAAATCTTCACCAATTCCTTCGTTTGATTGAAATTTATGAATAAAATAAATGAATCTATTCTGCTCTTCCGGTGTTAAATGGACACAGTGAGGCATATGGGTATCTCGAAAACTGAAGCAATGGTTTAGGTCGGTGTTTGGGGTAGAAAGTTGTGTCAGGTAATCCGGGTCAATAGATAGAATAATTCTTTCATGAGTTTCCTGATCAATTTGAGTCAAATGATGGCTTTCAAATTGATTAATCAAAAAAATATCACCAGGATGGATGTCATACAGACAATTATCAATCAGAAATTGTTTGCCACCGGAAATCGAATAATAGATTTCATAACAATTGTGAATATGCATATCCATAATTTTTTCATCACTATATAAGTGAGCAAATGCAAAAGAATGTGTGTCGATACAATTTTTCATAGATTCTTTGCATGTAGAACAAGCTTTCATTGGGTTAAACCTCCTTTTCTTTTGAATAAATATACGAATAATATTGCAATGTTTGAACAAATTGAGTCTATAAAACATGCAAATCTTGAACTCTTATTTTGATTATACGAGGTATGTTCAAAATATTCAATATTTACATCAACATTTCACAAGAAAAGGAATAAAGCGAATGGTATAGTATAGTCGAGAGATGAGAAAAAACTCATTAAAAAAGCAGAACTTCATTGTTTAGACAAATCAAATAGCTATTACAAAAAATAACAGGAGGATTATCATGGAAGTAAGAACAGCAGCATCACCAAGAGATGTGAAACACTACACAACAGACAGATTGAGAGAGGAATTTTTAATTCAGAATCTGTTCCAGGCAGACAAGATCAATCTGGTTTACAGCCACATTGACCGTATCATCACAGGAGCAGCAGTACCGGTTCAGGAGAAACTTGCACTGACAGCAGGGGATGAACTGAGAGCAGAATATTTCCTTCAGAGAAGAGAAATGGGACTGATCAATATCGGTGGAGACGGAATTGTGACAGTTGATGGACGTGTTTATGAAGTAAATGCAAGAGATGGAATGTATATCGGACGTGGATCAAAAGATATTACATTTGAAAGCAAAGATGCTTCATGTCCGGCTAAATTTTATTTGAACAGTGCTCCGGCACACGTTGCTTACCCAACAGTACATATCAAACTTGAAGGAGAACCTGAAGAGGGTGTTGTAATTGTAAAAGATGAGAACAAAGTGGAAATGGGAACACTTGAGGATTCTAACCACAGAGTGATCAACAAATATATCGTAACAGGTCAGGTAGATAGCTGCCAGCTTGCTATGGGTATGACAAAACTTCTTCCGGGAAGTGTATGGAACACAATGCCAGCTCATACACATGACAGACGTATGGAAGTTTACCTGTACTTTGATATGGAAGATGACGCATTTGTAATGCACTACATGGGAGAGCCACAGGAGACAAGACACATCATTATGCATAATGAAGAAGCTGTTATCTCTCCAAGCTGGTCAATTCACTCAGGATGTGGATCAAGAGCATACACATTTATCTGGGGAATGTGCGGAGAAAATCAGGACTACGGCGATATGGACAATATCGAGAATAAAGATTTGAGATAATAATAGAAGGGTTTTAAAAGCTCACGCATTTAATATACAAATAATAATCCTTAACATATAAACCCAATTATAAATAAGAAGAAAGAGAGGAATTTAACATGGTTAATTTTTCACTGGAAGGTAAAATTGCACTCGTAACAGGAGCATCTTATGGAATCGGATTTGGAATCGCATCTGCTTATGCAGAAGCAGGAGCAACAATCTGCTTTAATGATCTTAGTCAGGAAAAAGTAGATAAAGGAATTGCTGCATACAAAGAAATCGGTGTAGATGCACACGGATATGTATGTGATGTAACAGATGAAGCACAGGTTCAGGCAATGGTTGCTAAAATCAATGAAGAAGTTGGAATCATCGATATTCTTGTAAATAATGCAGGTATCATCATGAGAAAACCAATGCTTGAGATGGAAGCTGATGAGTTCAGAAAAGTAATCGATGTAGATTTGAATGCTCCATTCATCGTTTCTAAAGCAGTTATTCCGGGAATGAAAGAAAAAGGACACGGAAAAATTATCAACATCTGTTCTATGATGAGTGAGCTTGGACGTGAGACTGTATCTGCTTATGCAGCAGCAAAAGGTGGATTGAAAATGCTTACAAGAAATATCTGCTCTGAGTATGGTGAGTACAATATTCAGTGTAATGGTATCGGACCTGGATATATTGCAACACCACAGACAGCACCACTGCGTGAGAGACAGGCAGACGGAAGCAGACATCCATTTGACCAGTTCATCGTTGCTAAAACACCGGCTGCTCGTTGGGGAACACCGGAAGATCTTCAGGGACCGGCAGTATTCCTTGCATCTGATGCATCTGACTTCGTAAACGGACATATCCTGTATGTAGATGGCGGAATCCTTGCTTATATCGGCAAACAGCCACAATAAGAATTCTTTAAAATATCATAAATTGATAATATATAAAAACAGTTCATTTTGTCTTGTTATGTACAAAATGAGCTGTTTTTTGTTCAAACACGAAAAAGTTAATTAAAATTAGAAGTTTTTAAGGTTTAACCTGAAAAACTGTTGAATAACAAATGGTTTTACAATATATCAATATATTCTCCGGCAAGTGCTTTGTTCATACTTCTGACAGCGCAGAATTTTCCACACATGCTGCAAGTGTCACTGTGATCATCTTCCGGTTTTCTGCTGTCGCGGATCGCTTTGGCAGTTTCAGGATCTAAAGCACATGCGTACTGAGCATCCCAGTCGAGAACGCGACGGGCATCAGCCATCTTGTCATCAATATCACGTGCACCTGGAATTCCTTTTGCGATATCGGCTGCATGAGCTGCAATCTTAGAAGCAATGATTCCCTGTTTTGTATCTTCTACATTTGGAAGTGCAAGGTGCTCTGCAGGAGTTACATAGCAGAGGAATGCAGCACCACTCATAGCAGCTACGGCACCACCGATGGCAGCTGTGATATGGTCATAACCAGGAGCGATGTCTGTTACAAGAGGTCCAAGTACATAGAAAGGAGCTCCCATACAGATGCTCTGCTGTACTTTCATATTGGCTGCAACCTGATCAAGCGGCACATGTCCAGGACCTTCTACCATAACCTGTACATTGTGATCCCAGGCACGTTTTGTAAGTTCTCCCAAACGAACAAGTTCTTCAATCTGGCATACATCTGTTGCATCTGCAAGACATCCAGGACGGCAGGCGTCGCCAAGAGAAATTGTTACATCATATTCTTCGCAGATATCAAGAATTTCATCATAGTATTCATAGAATGGGTTCTCCTCGCCTGTCATACTCATCCATGCAAATACAAGGCTTCCGCCACGGCTTACGATATTCATTTTTCTTTTATGTTTTTTAATCTGCTCGATTGTTTTTCTTGTAATTCCACAGTGAAGTGTGACGAAATCAACACCATCTTCTGCATGCATACGGATAACATCGATAAAATCATGAGCTGTAAGTGTTGCAAGGTCACGCTGATAGTGGATAACACTGTCATAAACAGGAACGGTTCCAATCATAACAGGACATTCGCTTGTCAGTTTGCGGCGGAAAGGCTGAGTATTTCCATGGCTTGAAAGATCCATGATTGCTTCGGCACCTAAATTTACCGCGCTCATTACTTTTTGCATTTCTACATTATAATCTTTACAGTCACGTGATACACCAAGATTGACATTGATTTTTGTGCGGAGCATACTTCCGACACCCTCAGCACTTAAGCAAGTATGGTTTTTATTTGCACAAATGGCAACCTTACCCTCAGCAACAAGTGTCATAAGTTTATTAACATCCATATGTTCTTTTTCAGCAACAAGTTTGATTTCAGGAGTGACAATTCCTTTGCGGGCTGCATCCATCTGGGTTGTGTAGTTTCTCATGTTATTTTGCCTCCAATCATTTTAATAAAAAAATAAATTATATTTATGACGTCAGCAAAATACGGACAGCGTACATGAAAGATGAAAGTCTGTAGTGATACAGACCGTTCATCGAAAAACCAACACGTCCAGTGAATGAGCATAGAAGAAATAAGAGAAAATATTTCTCTATGGATATGAAATATTTTTGCTAACGCCTACATCAGAGCAATCTGATGATATACAAAATCATAAAGCGATTTGCTTTTTTATAGCGGTACAAGGTGGTGTCCCCAATGTATCGCTTTTGGGTCAAACAAAAAAATTATACTGTAGTGAGCTGTGACATCACTCCACTTTTCTGAAGGATTGAAATCAGGATAAATGCGAGAATACTTCCAGCCACAGTAGAAATAAGGAATGGTATTACATAAACGAACAGTCCTGCAGGTGCAGCACCCATAAGGAAACGTGCAACCGGATAAGCTGCGATACCACCAAGAATACCGGTACCGATAGCTTCAGCAAGACAAGTCAGGCTTAAGACTTTACATTTTTTGTAAACCAGTCCACAGCACAATGCACCGACCATACTTCCAGGAAATGCCATAAGGCTTCCAAGACCAAGTATATTACGAAGCAGGCTTGCACAGAAAGCAATGCCGACGCCCCAACCAGGGCCAAGCGTAACAGCGGCAAGAATATTGACCATATGCTGAACCGGAGCACATTTACTTCCGGCAACGGGAACGCTCAAAAAACTTCCTACAACTGCAAGAGCAGTAAGAACTCCGGCAAGTGCTAATTTTTTTGTTTTATTTGTTTCATTCATAATCTGAGTCTCCTTTTCTTTTTCCTCGGAAATGCGTTTGTCATTTTGAAAAAATTTGAGATGAAAAAAGGATCCTCACCTGAGTGAAGATCCTACCAGCTGTCCGAAATAAAAGAAATGAGATGCGAGGGCATCTCAATCAATTACATGGTATACATTCCCTCCGTTGGCATTATCCAAATCAGGTTTAAGTGGGTCGAAACGGAATTACGTTTCCTCTCAGCCGGTTTTCACCAGCTCCCCCAGTGACAATATTAAATTGTTGTCTAGTGATATTATGCATCTATATGTATGAAATTGCAAGGGGAATCTTAAAAAATGGAAACTGGTGGATGAGTTGCCTGGGAACACACCCGGCACATGTCGGATTCTCTATGATTACCAATATTGGTCGTGAGACACTTCTCTATTCGGAAATCTGGGATGGAGACTGGCCGGAAATTAATTAAGCAATAATTTAGAAAATGGCACTTAATTTTTTGGCGAAATTAAGTGCCATTTGTAGTACACTATCATAGTAGAAACAAGGGAAACAGGAAACTAAATATAGTAAAAATGAGGTGTGACAATGAAACAGTATGAAATGTTTGAATTACAGTTCAATGGACAGAAACCGGCAGGCTCGGAAGCACTTACAGATGTAACAGCAGAATTCAGTAATGGGGAAGAATCCTGGAATGTGAACGGATTCTATGATGGAGACGGTACTTATAAGGTGCGTTTCCTTCCGCAGAAGGCAGGAACTTATGCATGGAAAGTCAATGGCGTAGTGTCAGGAGAAGGAAACGAAGAGTGTACAGCTTCGAAGAAGAGTCATGGAATGGTACAGGCAGAAGGATGTCATTTCAGATATCAGGATGGTACGAAATATCTTCCGTTCGGAACAACAATTTATGCAATGGTGCATCAGAAAGAAGAAGTGATCGAAGAGACATTCCAGTCACTTGCGAAAGCTCCGTTTAATAAAGTACGTCACTGTATTTTTCCGAAAAGTTATGATTTTAACCATAATGATCCGGAATATTATCCATTCGAGAAAGATGAAAATGGAAAGTGGGATGTGAACCGCCCGTGTTATGTTTACTGGAATCATCTGGAAAAAAATATTGTAAGACTGGGAGAAATGGGGATTGAGTCTGATCTGATCTTATTGCATTCCTATGACAGATGGGGATTTGCACTTCTGAGTATGGAAGAAATTGCGGTTTATATTGAGTATGCTCTCCGCAGACTTGCAGCTTATCCTTATATCTGGTGGAGTCTTGCCAATGAATATGACTTTATGTTCAACCACAAGGTAGAAGATTGGTATGAGATTGAGAAGATGGTCACAGAGAATGACCCGTATCATCATTTGCTCAGCAATCATAATGGTGTGAAAATTTATGACTTCTCCAGACCGGCGGTTACGCATTGTTGTCTTCAGACAAATGCAATTCATAAAGCAGTGGATTGGAGAAACCAGTATCAGAAACCGGTTGTTTTTGATGAGTGCAGTTATGAAGGAAATATTGAACATGAATGGGGAAGCATTTCTGCATTTGAGATGGTAAATCGTTTTTGGAAAGCTTATTCTTTAGGTGCTTATGCAACACACGGGGAAACATATTATTCAGAAGATGAGGTCCTCTGGTGGGCAAAAGGAGGTAAACTGCATGGCCAGAGTCCGGAAAAAATCGCATTCTTAAAAGAGATCATGTACAGTATGGAAGGACCGTTGGAGCCATGGGATGAGCCACTTTATGATGAATTTTTCAACATTACAGAGCAGACAAAGGAATGGGAAGAGCCAGTGTTTTTTTCGGTAAAGAAATCACTTACAACAGAAGAAACAGAGAATTTGAAATGGAAAAATGCTACTTATACAAGTCATTATAAAGACGATATATATCTGAAATATTATGGAACACAGTGTTCAAAATATGTCAAATTCCGCCTGCCAAAAGATCATTCTTATAAAATTGAAGTGATTGATGTATGGGAGATGACAAGAACAACACTGGTTGAAAAGGGAAGTGGAAAAGTGCCGTTGATACTGCCGGGGAAAGAAGGGATTGCTGTCCTGGCGACTAGAAGCGATTCATAAACAGAAAAATTCCTATACAGCTTGCAGTTTTAAAGCAGATTTGCTACAATCCCATCTGTGATAGTTGGGAAGATAAAAAATGGCTACAAACCCAGTAAACATGGGCTTTGTAGCCATTTTTTTTGTGACGATATGAGCTTTTATTCGATCATCTCTTCTTTCTTCATCTTTTTAAGAGAATGAGTGAGGCTGTTAAAACTGTTACACTTTGAGTGAACAGTAACAACTTGACAATTAATATATTATACTATATATTCTAAGTAGTAAGTAGTAAGTAGTAAGTAGTAAGTAGGATTCCGTAGATAAAGTGAAAGAGAGGAAGAATATTATGAAAGAGCTTATATTATCTCAGCAATATGCGTTACTTGCGTTAAACGGACAGGAGAGCCTTCATCCAAGCGTGGCAAAAAATGCGGTGCTGCGTGCAGTTGCTGCGGCACAGGTGTTGGAAATAGAGATGGGGAAAGCAGATACAAGTTCATTTTCAGAATTTTCTGCAGCATTACAGAAAGCAGTGCAGATAGCAAAGACTTTGAAGAAAAAAGAAGCATCTCAAATTGAGCAAGAAGTGGTAAATGCTCTGAAAGCGGAAGAACTTTTAAAGGAAGTTCCGGATCTTCTGGGATGTGATATGGATTATGATACATCAGGTATTGAGCTGAAGGCATATCTTAGTGATGAGATAAGTTATGTTAGAATAAAAGAAGGCCTTCGTGCAGAGATTTTAGAGGATGGTCCAATTAGTTTGGAATATGCAGTCCTATTATGGCTTCTTCGTGAGAGTGGTTGTATTCATGATCTGTTTTCTATATCAGAGCAGAGCCGTGTAGAAGAGCGTATGACAGAGGGTGCCGCGCAGGATGAACAGTATCGTACACTATGGGAAGCAGAGTTCCATAGTATTTTCGAAGGAGTTATGAATCGTTTTGTAAAGACAAAGAGTAAATTGTTCAAGAATCCATATTTAGAAGGTGTAAATCTTGCGTTCCCTTATCTTGACAGAAGGAAATCTGTATTTATAGATATGGTTATTTTGGGGACAAATGTAGCAGACAGAAGAGCTGCGGCTATAGAATATCTGAGTAAAAAAGGATTTACAGTAGAAGAAATAAGAATAGGCAGTGAGACATTGCTGAAAATAGGAAATATATATTATCGTATATTCCCGATGACAAAAACGGCGTATAAAGTACCGATTCAGGGAGTTAATCTGGTACCAGCGTACTGGTAGTAAGAAAATGGTACTGTCATAGCAAGTATGTGAACAGTGGGAAAGGTGAGCAAATGTCAAGACAGAGAAGCATGGAAGTAATAGAACAGGCGGAATATGTGACAATCGGAGAGCTTGTGCGGCTTACGGCAGTACGCTACAGTACTTTGAAGTTCTATACGGAGGAAGGTATGCTGCCTTTTGAGCAGGCAGAAGAGAATTTGACCAGAAGATACCCTAGAGTTGCGAGCCTAGAAAGGATTGCACAGATTCGTCAATTGAGAGAGCAGAAGAAGACAATTCCAGATATTAAAGAGATTCTTGGATGTAGCGAAGAGTAGTAAAATAGTACCAGGCAGCGAGAACGCCTGTTTTAAAATAGAACCGCCCCGACTCAAATCTAAGTTGAGCCGGGGTGGTTCTATTTTTACTTTACACACTATGAAATCCCTTACCGATAATCTCACTTGTATTCGATATCAAGATAAATGCTGTTGGCTGATTCTCCTTGATATAGTTACGAAGTTTAATTGCCTGAGGGCGGTTGAGTGCAGTGAAGATAATATATTTTTCATTTCCGGTAAATGCACCCTGGGCATCTACAACAGTTGCGCTGCGGTTTAGCTCATTTACAATGAAATCACAAATAGGTTGTGGATCATCGCATACAACATTAAAATATTTCGAAAGATTAAAGCTTTCAATGAAGTTGTCGATCATGAAAGAACGAACGGCAAGTCCGAGGAAGGAGTACAGTCCGGTCTTGATGTCAAATACAAAGCATCCGGCAACTGTGATCAGAATGTCGGATACGAGCAATGCTTTTCCGATATCGAAACTGCTGTATTTTTTAATAATCATAGCAATGATATCCGTCCCGCCACTTGATGAGCCGATATTAAAAAGAATGGCAGAGCCAAGTGCAGGGAGTGCGATTGCAAAGCAAAGTTCTAACATCGTCTGGTCTGTCAGAGGATGGGTCATTGGACAGACACGTTCTAAGACAGAAAGTGCAACAGAAAGCAGAATACTGCAGTAGGCAGTTTTTGCTGCAAATTTTTTACCCAGTACAAAAAATCCAAGTAACAGCAACAGCATATTCATGATAAATGAAAAGTCACTGGCGGATATTTTCCCGGTTTTGGCAACCAGTACGGCAAGACCGGTGATACCACCAAAAGTAAAATTGTTTGTAAATTTGAAAAAATAAGTTCCAACTGCCATAATGAGTGTGCTGACAGTCAGTAAAGTAAAGTGTTTTAGCTTACTTATATTCATATGAATCCTCCTGAAATTTGCTTATGTTACCTATAAGAATTCAAAAGAAAATTCTTTTAATTACTGTTTATAAAATGCCATGTGAACAGTAATTTTTTTCCATATACCAACCGAATTGTAACGCGAGGATATTTATTTGTCAACGCAAAATAAAATCGTATAGATAAAAGTGCAGAAAAAGAAAAAAATTTTATGCTATAATAAGAAAAGTGAAAAATTTCGAGGGTGTAAAAGTATGAAAATAGAGTATCGAATTCAAAAAGATTATATAGAAATTGTCCGTTGCTATGGAGTGGATTCCTGCGTAACGCTTCCGGCACAAATTGACGGATATCCGGTAAAAAAAGTAGCTGCATACACATTTTCGGCGAGAAAATCACAGGAAGATGCGGATGTGCTTACGTATGAAAGTGAAGACGGTCTTCTGCTGGAAGAAAATAATAAATTGCTTGCGGGAGTAGATGTGGAGAAAGTTATCTTTCCAGAGACTGTTGAAGAAATCGGTAATTATATCTTTTATGGCTGTAAGGAATTGCGATATCTGGAATTTTCCAATACATTAATGAGTATAGGCAGTGGAGCATTTACCGGATGTGGCAAATTGAGTGGATTGAAAGTGCATATGAAGCGGGGAGAGAAATCTTGTATAAAAGAGATTCTTGGAGATTTGTGGCAGCGGATAGATGTTACTTTTATATATGAAGAAGCAGGGAAAGAGGCAAGATTAGTATTCCCGGAACATTATGAGGAAGCGGTGGAAAATACACCGGCAAGAATTTTGTTTACACAACATCATGGAACAGGCAATAATTATCGACAGTGTTTCTATAATAAGGAAATGGATTATCGAAAATATGATGAGTTGTTTGTTTTGGCAAAAGCACAGGATAAACAAGAAGTATTGGTCGATATGGTGTTTAACAGGTTAGAATATCCGTATGATTTGACAGATAAAAACAAAGATGAGTATAAAGATTATATGTTGGAACATTTTGCAAAGTGGTCAGAGATTTTAGTGGAGCAAGATGCGATTGAACGATTGCAATTTTTGAGTAAACAAAATCTTTGGAGCCGGGAGATGTTGGACATAGCTATTATGGAAGCCTCTGAAAAAAAGAGGGGAGAAACATTAAGCTTTCTTATGAACGAAAAACAGAGCTTGTATCCGGAGCGGAAGAAGAAAACGTTTGAATTATAAAAGAGGAGGGGATGCAGATGGACAATCAAGGATTAGGAACGCTGGATGCAACCGGTGAACTTGCTGAACAATTAGAGCGGATCGGGACACAAATTTTGAATGCATCCCGTGCAGAATTATATTTCGGTATGCGTTTTTTGGATGTAGCTTTAAGCAGTTTTGATTATCAGATGAATACGGAGGTTGCACCATTTGGAACGGACGGAAGAAGTATCTTTTATCATCCGCAATTATTGGGTGGAATGTACCGAAGAAATCGAATTCAGGTTAATCGGGGATATTTGCATATGGTATATCATTGCATTTTCCGTCATATCGTAAAACCTGTAAATGGAAATGTGTGGGAGCTAAGCTGTGATATTGCGGTAGAACATCTGGTGGATGCCAATTATCACAGATCGGTGAGGGCGTCTAAGAGTTTGCTGCGGCGTGAAACATATAGGCGGTTGGAGCAGGAAGCAAATGGAAAAGTGCTGAATGCGGAACGCATTTTCAAGATTCTGCAAGGCTGGAATCTCGGAGAAAAGGAACTGGAGAAATTAGAACAGGAATTTTATGTGGACGATCATCGATATTGGGAGAGTCAGAAACCAAACCGACAGCCAGATCCAATATTGAATCAGAAGTGGCAGGACATCAATGAACAAATGGAAACAGATTTGGAGACATTTTCGAAAGAAGCATCACAAGAAAGTGGTGATTTCATTGGACAGATAAAAATAGAGAATAGAGAACGGCATGACTACAAATCATTTCTTAGAAAGTTTTCTGTGTTTAGGGAAGAAATGGGAATCGACCCGGATTCTTTTGATTATAATTTTTATAGTTATGGATTATCATTATATGGAAACATGCCTTTGATAGAACCACAGGAAACAAAAGAAGTAAAGAAAATAGAAGAGTTTGCGATTGTTATAGATACTTCCATGTCGTGCTCCGGTGAACTGGTACAAAAATTTCTGGAGGAGACTTATAGTGTTCTGAAGGAAAATGAAAGTTTTTTTAAGAAAATAAATGTGCATATTATTCAGTGTGACGAGCAGGTGCATTCTGACTGTAAGATTACAAGCGAAGAGGAATTAAAAGAATACATGGAACATATGGAATTGTATGGTCAAGGAGGGACAGACTTTCGTCCGGCATTTGAATATGTGGAGCAGCTGGTCAGGGAAAAAGAGTTTCATGACTTGCGTGGATTGATATATTTTACAGATGGGTATGGCATCTATCCAAATAGAATGCCGCCATTTAAAACAGCATTTGTTTTTATGCAGGAAGATTATACAGATGTAGATGTTCCTGTGTGGGCAATCAAACTAATATTAAGTGAGGATGAATTAGGATAAGTTTCTATCGTATTAGCAGTTACATTGGCTGATTTGATAGAAATAAAGTAAGAGGAAGTATAGAAGGGAACATAAAATGGATATAAAGCGTGCGAAACAGGAAATCAAAGATTCTATAGAGGCGTATTTGACGAAGGATGAGTTTGGAGCATATCGGATTCCGGCTATCCGTCAAAGACCGGTACTTCTGATGGGACCTCCTGGGATTGGTAAAACACAGATTATGGAACAAATTGCAAAGGAATGTAAAATTGGTTTGGTTGCATATACAATTACGCATCATACAAGACAAAGTGCAGTCGGATTACCATTTATCAAAGAAAAAATATATGGCGGACAGACTTATTCGGTAACAGAATATACGATGAGCGAAATTATTGCGTCAGTGTATGAGAAAATCGAACAGACAGGAATCAAAGAAGGAATTCTGTTTATTGATGAGATTAACTGTGTGTCAGAAACACTGGCACCGACAATGCTTCAATTTTTACAAGGAAAAACATTTGGAAATCAGAAAATTCCACAAGGCTGGATTATTGTGGCAGCAGGAAATCCACCGGAGTACAACAAGTCAGTTAGAGAATTTGACATCGTTACATTAGACCGAATAAAAAAAATCAATGTAGAGGCAAATTTGGATGTATGGAAAGAATATGCGTATAAGCAGGGTATTCATCCGGCAGTGATATCATATCTGGAGCTGCGTAAACAGAATTTTTACCGGATTGAGACAACAGTAGACGGCAAAGCATTTGCTACGGCGAGAGGCTGGGAAGATTTGTCACAGCTTATACAGACTTACGAAGTGCTTGGAAAAACAATAGACAGGGATGTCATTGCCCAGTATATCCAGCATAAAATGATTGCAAAAGATTTTGCAAATTATCTGGAACTCTTCTATAAATATAGGAAAGATTACGGAGTGGAAGATATTCTGGAAGGAAAATGGAATACCGCAACGTTACAGAAAATCATGAGCATTTGAGTGTAGTGAGTCTGTTAAATGGTAAAGCAAGTGAAATGTTCCAGAAAAGTTTTCTGGAGGATGCATATGTTTCAAAAGTATACGAATATTTATTGATTTATAAAGAAAATCTGGAATCTATGCGCCCAGAAGATATCTGGCATCAGGCAGAACGCGATTATCAGGAACAGATACGAAAAGAATTATTGAGCCATACAGAAGAAATTGTAATGAAAAAGGCGGTTGCGGCACTGGAAAAATTTGCAAAACAAAGCCAGAATAACATTTTGGAAAATAATAGCGAAGAACAATTTGAACAAGTAAAAGAAATGTTCGGAGAGCTTGTACAGAACCGTGAAAATCTGATAGAATTGACTTCAGAGATGCTGACGCATATTTTTGATTTTATGGAGGCTGCATTTGGAGAGAGTCAGGAAATGGTTGTACTGATCACGGAATTGAATGCCAACAGTTATGCGGTGTGGTTTATTAAAGAAAATGGCTGTGACCAGTATTATCGGTATAATAAAGGGCTGCTGTTTGATGAGCGCCAGCAGGCAATTGTGCAAGATATGGATGCAGTAGAGACATTATTAAACAAGCAAGGGGCAATCAGCTGAGAAAGGAGCAATCGAGGATGAATGTAAGAGAAATGAGAAATGAAGTATTAGCTAACCGGGTAGTAAAAAATTTGGAATCCCGTAATATGGAAGCATATTTCGTGAAAACAAAAGAAGAAGCATTAAAAAAAGCATTGGAGCTGATTCCAGAGGGAAGCTCAATCAGCTGGGGAGGAACCGCTTCAGCTAAGGAGATTGGATTGTTAGATGCTGTACATGAAGGAAATTATGAAGTATATGACAGGGAAGAAGCCCAGACACCGGAGCTGAAAAATGAAATTGCTCATAAAGCTCTGGACTGTGACTTTTTTATAGGAAGTACAAATGCATTGGCAGAAAATGGCGTGATGGTTAATATAGATGGAAATGCAAACCGTGTGGCAGCGTTTGCTTTTGGACCGAAAAATGTGCTTTTAATCGTAGGCATGAATAAGGTTGTAAAATCTGAAGAAGATGCCATGAGCAGGGCTAGAAATGAGGCGGCACCGATCAATGCACAGAGATTCGGACTTGATACTCCATGTTCTAAAAATGGAATGTGCTATGATTGCAAATCACCGGATTGCATTTGCTGTCAGATTTTGATCACGAGATATTCCAGAGTGGCGAAGAGAATCAAGGTGATTCTGGTAGACGAGAACTTAGGGTTCTAAAGGATAATGCATGAGTAAAAGAAATAGAAAACCAAATAGAAAAAAGAAAAATAAGACAGGAAATATCATTTCCACTATCATATTAATCATAGCTACCTGTGTATTTGTGGTTGCTGCATATCAGTTACTCCTTAATGTTCTCCCGTATTATCAGGGCGGGAAAGACTATGATAAGGTAAAAAAACTTGCAGTTCAGACAGACGGCACAGACGATAAAGATGCAAAAACTTCAGGTGAAGAACAAGTAGGGGAAGCAGCTTCAGGATTCAAAGTAGATTTTGCAACACTATTGGAGATGAATCCGGATACGGTAGCGTGGATTCGATTTGATGAGCCGTCGATCATTAGTTATCCGGTAGTAAAAAGCCAGGACAACAATGAATATTTGACAAAGACATTTACAGCAAATGACAATAAATTGGGAGCAATCTTTGTTGATAAAGACTGTGCATCAGATTTTTCGGGAAGAAATACGCTAATCTACGGACATCATTTGAATTATGGCGGGGAGATGTTTTCGAGATTAAATGAATATGCGGATGAGAGCTTTTGCAAGGCACATCCATATTTCTATATTTACACACCAGATGGAAAAACGAGAACATATCAGGTGTTCAGTGCAGGTGTGGTCAAAGATACGGCAGACAATTATATACTGTCCTATGCGACAGATGAGGATTTTATGAAATATATTGAACTGTGCAGGAGCACATCTAATTATGCTGTGGATGTAGAGGTAAATGCACAATCCAAGATCGTAAGTTTATCTACATGTACGAATGTGAATGAAGATGAAAGATTTTTGTTACAAGGCGTATTGGTAGAAGAAAAATAATTGCAAGTCACAGCAGGCTGTGGCTGATAACGAAAAAATAGGAGGAGAGGCATGGAAGATCGTTTTGCGGTAGGAGACATTATCCGGATGAAGAAGCCACACCCATGCGGAAGTCATGAATGGGAGATTCTTCGTGTGGGAGCGGATTTTCGTTTGAAATGTGAAGGCTGCGGGCATCAGGTTATGGTGTCTAGAAAATTGGTTGAAAAAAATACAAAAGAAATACGAAAAAAGGCTTGAAAGAAATAGAACACTATGATAGAATAGCAAATTGTGACATGCCGTTTAAATAAACGGTTGAAAACATTTCCTTGCTCTCGTGCAAAGTCGAGGGCCAGAGACCAAAAGGAGGTAAAAACACATGAACAAGTATGAATTAGCTGTTGTTGTCAGCGCTAAAATCGAAGACGACGCTAGAGCAGAAGTCATTGAAAAAGTGAAAGATCTGATCACTCGTGTAGGTGGTAATGTAACAGACGTCGATGAATGGGGTAAGAGAAGATTTGCTTACGAAATTCAGAAGATGAAAGAAGGATTCTACTACTTCATCCACTTCGAGGCTGAGAGTACTGTTCCTGCAGAGTTGGAACAGCGTATCCGTATCATGGATCACGTTCTCAGATATTTATGCGTTAGACAGGATGCATAATAGAAAGAGGTATATATGAACAAGGTAGTTTTGGTAGGAAGATTAACCAGAGACCCGGAAGTTAGATATTCTCAGGGTGACAGCTCAACAGCAGTTGCCAGATATACATTAGCAGTAGACCGCAGATTCAAAAGAGATAATGAGCCAAGCGCAGATTTTATTCCGTGTGTTGTGTTCGGTCGTTCAGGTGAATTTGCAGAAAAATATTTCCGTCAAGGAATGCGCGTTTCCGTTTCCGGTCGTATCCAGACAGGAAGCTATACAAATAAGGATGGCGTAAGAGTCTACACTACTGAGGTAATCGTAGAAGAACAGGAATTTGCTGAAAGCAGAGCAGAGAGTGAAGCAAACAAATCAGGGCAGCAGTCAAAACCAGAGGAGACAGTAGATGAAAACGGATTCATGAATATCCCGGAAGGGTTGGAAGAAGAGTTGCCGTTCAATTAGTTTTGAGGTGGCAGCAGGACATTTAAAGGAAGGAGTGAATAGCGATGGAGCAGATAGAGATGGTACAAGATGAGAACAACCGTAAAAAGGAATATCTCAATGGCTATCGCAAAGCGGTAAGGAGAATTCGTAGAGTTGATGAAGAATTAGAAGAATTACAAGAACTTGCAAAATCAGTTAAAGCGACAGACTATTCAGGAATGCCACATGGTGGTGGAACGAGTAAGGACTTGTCCGATGAACTTGCAAGGATTGATTCATTGAAAAGGAAACTTGAAAGAGAAAAGGAGCAGGGCGTAGAATCTTATATTTCAATTGAAAAGTGTATTGGAGAGGTAGAAGATGAGGAAGAGAACGATGTGTTATTTTATCGGTATGTGAAGGGACTTCGCTGGTGGGAAATTGCAGAGAAGATGGAATGTACAGAGAGATGGGTACACAAGTTACATGGACGAGCGTTGAACCGATTGAAAATTCCTAAATAATTTATAATAGTTCATTGAAGTTCAGTATACACATGTGTTTTAATTACAATGAGCCGAGGGCGGAAAGCCGAAGGCTCGGAGAACTCCCAGCCTAACAAATCAAAAGGAAGACAATCTGCAAGAAGCGGCAGGTTATCTTCCTTTTGATTTGTTGATAGAAAGGATTGTCAAATGCTAAAGAGAAACAGACCAGACAAGGACGGCACCCACCGCGGAGCTTTTGAAAAGAATAAGAAAAAGATTTATGCAACCCAGACTGTGTGTGGAATATGTGGAAAGCCTGTGGACTTCTCGCTCAAGTATCCACATCCGCTGTCGCCATGTATAGATCATATTATTCCAATCGCGAAAGGTGGACACCCATCTGATCTGGATAACATGCAGCTTGCACATTGGACCTGTAACAGACAGAAGAGCGACAAGTTGATAGACAGTAGAGGTGGAGGAAAACAAGAAGAATCAATTGGAAACAGGGTACTTCCGCATACATTTGATTGGAGTAATTATAGACCTAAATAATCTTGATGGATAGGGGTATACCTCCCCCACCATGGGTGCGCGCGGACTTCACACCGTCACTGCGAAAAAAAACACACGCTAAAAGAAAAACGTGTGGAAAGGAGAAAAAATGGCAACCTATAAAGGGGTAGAGTATTTGAGAAAAAAGCTGAATCGGAAGAGAAACCGAGTGCTGAGACGTTATAAATTTTATGAGATGAAAAATGTAGCAAAAGATATGGGGATTTTTCAAGCGCCGAATATACAATGGTTTCAGAGTATACTAGGGTGGAATGCGAAAGCTGTGGATTCATTAGCAGATAGGTTGGTATTCCGTGAATTTCAGAATGATAATTTTGATATGAATGGAATATTTCAAATGAATAACCCGGATGTGCTGTTTGATTCGGCAGTACTGTCGGCCTTGATATCTTCGTGCTGTTTTATATACATATCTAAAGGAACAGATGACTTTCCGAGATTGCAGGTGATTGATGGGGCAAACGCAACAGGAATCCTAAATCCAATTACTGGCTTGCTGACGGAAGGGTATGCAGTACTTCAAAGAGATGATTATGGAAGGGCAATATTAGAAGCATATTTTACGGAGGGATGGACCGTAATATACAGTGGCGGAAAGATAATGGATATGTTTGAAGAAAACGTTCCGGCACCTCTGTTAGTTCCAATTATCTTCCGACCAGATGCAAAAAGAGAATTTGGACATTCGAGAATCAGTAGAGCGTGTATGTCAATAACAGAGTCGGCTATGAGAACTATGAAGCGGTCTGAAATATCGGCAGAGTTCTATTCATTCCCACAAAAATATGTTGTTGGATTAGACCCGGAAGCGGAACAGATGGACAAATGGAAAGCCACTGTATCAAGTCTTCTGCAATTCGATAAGGATGAAAATGGAGACAGACCAACGCTTGGGCAGTTCCAACAGCAATCCATGACACCATATGTAGAACAACTCAGGATGCTAGCAGCATTATTTGCAGGAGAAACAGGATTAACATTAGATGATTTGGGATTTGCAACTGAAAATCCATCAAGTGCAGAAGCAATCAAGGCGGCACACGAAAACCTAAGATTGACAGCAAGAAAAGCACAACGCACATTCGGAAGTGGTTTCCTTAATGTTGGGTACTTGGCCGCATGTCTGAGGGATGATTATTCTTATTACAGAAACCAAGTGTATAAGACTACACCGATGTGGGAGCCGGTATTTGAACCGGATGCAGCAATGTTATCATCCATTGGAGACGGAGCGATTAAAATCAATCAGGCAGTGCCGGGATACTTCAACAGTGATAACTTGAGAAATCTGACAGGCATTAATAGTTCGGAGGTGTAAGCGTTGGAAGATATTGCACCGGAATTATTGAGAAAGATACAAGAACAATTTGAACAAGACATTGAGAAAAACAGCATGATTAAAAAGTTCAAAGAGTTAACAAAGAAAGGAAAAGTCACCTATCAACAGGCGAGTGAAGTAACTCAGGAGATTGGAAAAATATTAGCAAAAGCATATTCGGACAATCTCTCATCGGCTGTATTACCGGATGGGAGGATGTATTACAATATAGCATCCAGAGTACTTGAGCCTACATTGAAAAATGCTTATGAAATGGCTGCGGATAATGCGGAAGTAGTGCAAAAGGCTGTGAATGATGCGGCAAATGTAGGAATCAAAGTGGAACGAGCACAGATACAGCAAGATAATATAGACGGAATTATAAATCGGATTTCAAGTGAAGAAAACTTCGATGATGTCAAGTGGATTCTTGATGCACCGGTGCGTAATCTGGTGCAGAAGTCAATGGATGATACTGTAAAAGCCAATGCAGATTTTCATGCGAAAACAGGTTTAAAACCTAAGATTATACGAAAATCTTCTGGACATTGCTGTGAGTGGTGCAATCAGGTAGCAGGAACATATTCTTATCCAGATGTTCCAAAAGATGTATTTAGAAGACATGATAATTGTGACTGTATTCTGGAATATTATCCGGGTGACGGAAAAAAGCAGAACGTATGGTCAAAGGAATGGAAATACGAGAAAGAATCTGATAAAATAGAAGCAAGAAAACTGCAGGGATTAAATCCAGATGAAGATGAAGTTATAAAAAATATAAGGATGAATATAATCCCTAAGCAAAACCGAGAACAAATAGCGCCAAGGCAGGAAATACATAGGCAGGGTACGCAGATGTATGAAACACGAAAACAGGCACTTGCAAATAAAGGACAATATGGACCATCATATATTACAATATCAAATGAAGAAATCAAATCGCTCGTAAACGAATTTTCAGGAACTGGACTTATTAAATATAATAGTCTGGGCAACTGGGATTCAAAAGAAATCATAACGACAAATGATAAGATTATTGGAGTAGTTGTTGATAATAGAAATGGAAATAGTGCAGAGACATCTGTGTTTAAAATTCATTACGCCAAAGATGGGATTCATATAGTCCCAGATTATCCAAGTAAAAAGAGGTGAGTGGTGATATGACATATGAGAAAATAAAAGAATTTATAGGTAAACAAGTCGTCATAAGGGATATCAGAGGAAAAAGTTTTAAAGGCATTATAACTAATACGGAGAGTGAGTATGACACATCTTCAGGAAAAGAGGAAGTGGAGATAGATGCAGGTAAAGTATATTATGGTGTTCCGATTGATGAAATAGAAAAGATTATAGAAATTAAATAAGCTGTCAGGCTAATCTGATGGCTTATTTGATTTTAAGGAGGGCACATGGGAGAAACGAGGAAGGGGCGGCAGACCCCAACACAATCTGTTGTGCTGCCTTATTCTTCAACATATGGAGCTGAAGCAATAGAAATATATAATTCGACCGGAAGAACTGCACAGGAATGGCAGGAACTTTTGCTGTCGGATATTTTGGCCGTTAACGAAGAGGGGTTATGGGTACACACAAAATTTGGCTATTCAGTTCCAAGACGTAACGGAAAAAATGAAATTGTTGCAATAAGGGAAATGTATGGCTTGAAAAAGGGAGAAAAAATCCTACATACAGCACATAGAACCACAACTACACACAGCGCATGGGAACGACTTTCGAATTTGCTAAAGAAAGCGAATATCGAGGTCGTTTCTTCATATAAGGCATTTGGAAAAGAACATTTGGAAGTTGCTGGCGGTGGAATTATCGAATTTCGAACCAGAACATCAAAAGGTGGTCTGGGAGAAGGATTTGATTTACTGATTATCGATGAGGCACAAGAGTACCAAGATGATCAGGAGAGCGCTTTAAAATATGTCGTTACAGATAGTAAGAATCCGCAGACAATATTTTGTGGAACACCACCAACTCCAGTCAGCTCCGGAACGGTTTTCACAAAATTCCGTAAGGCAACTTTGGAAGGACAAACGGTTAACTCCGGGTGGGCAGAATGGTCCGTGCCGGAGCAGACAGATATAAGAGATGTGGATGCCTGGTATGAGACAAATCCATCGCTTGGAACAGTATTCACGGAAAGATCTGTAACGGATGAGATTGGTTCAGATCCGATTGATTTCAATATCCAGCGATTAGGATTATGGATTCGCTATAATCAGAAATCAGCTATCAGCGCAACAGAATGGAATGAACTGAAAGCTGATGTCCCACCGGAGCTTACAGGAGATCTTTTTGTAGGAATCAAGTACAGCAAAGACGGGAATGTGGCAATGGGAGTTGCATCTAAAACGAAAGATGGCAAGATATTTTTAGAGTGTATCGATTGTCGTGAAGTACGTGCAGGAGATACGTGGATACTAGCATATTTGAAAAACTGGAAAGCGAGAAAGGTGATTATAGATGGAGCATCAGGACAGCAGTTAATGGAAAATGAAATGAAAGATTGTGGCGTAAAAAATTCACACCTTCCGACAGTGAAGGAAATCATTGCCGCGAATGCCTCGTTTGAACAAGGGCTATATCAAAAAAATATTATCCATTCCGGGCAGCCATCATTAGTACAGGTAGTAAGCAACTGTGAAAAAAGAACAATAGGAACTAATGGTGGATTTGGCTACAAGGCAATGAAAGAAGAGATGGAGATTGCGTTGCTCGACAGTATCATACTTGCATACTGGGCGTGCAGTGAGACGAAAACGAAGAAAAGAAAACAAAGAGTTAGTTGTTAAGAGACACCTTAGGGTGTCTTTTTACATATTACGCAACCCAGCGGTTAATGGAGAAAGGAGCAATAAAATGGCATTTGAACCAATTACAACACAGGAACAGCTTGACAAGGTAGTCGGAGAACGAATTGCGGGAGTGAAAGCAAAATATGAAGGTTTTGATGATTACAAACAGAAAGCAGAGGATTATGATGCATTAAAAGCAAAATCAGATGGATTTGAAATCCAGATTGCAGCATTGAATAAGGAAATCAATGGGGATGGAGAGAATCTGGGGTACAAAAAACAACTGGAAGAAATGCAAAGCAGAATCAAAGGCTACGAAACAAGTTCCGTGAAAATGAGAATTGCACATGAAAATGGAATTCCATTTGAGCTTGCAGAAAAATTAAGCGGAGACGATGAAGAGGCAATCAAAAAAGATGCTGAGGCAATGGCAAAATTCTTAAGAAAAAAAGACGTACCACCACTTGCTCAGTCGGATCCACAGCACATTGATGACAAGAAGGCAGCAATGAAGAGTATGCTGGCAAATTTGAAAGGAGAATGATTATGGGAACATCAAAAGGAACAATGTTTGACCCAACACTGGTCACAGATTTAATCACTAAGGTAAAAGGAAAATCGTCATTAGCATCGTTATGTGCACAGACTCCGATTCCTTTTAATGGTTTAAAAGAATTCATTTTTTCAATGGACAATGAATTAGATATCGTTGCAGAAAACGGAAAGAAAACAGAGGGTGGTATCTCTGTTGAGCCGATAAAGATTGTACCGGTCAAAATGGAATATGGTGCGAGAGTATCGGATGAATTTATGATTGCGACAGAAGAGGAGCAATTAAGTATTTTGACAGCGTTTAACGATGGCTTCGCAAATAAGGTGGCAAAAGGATTCGACCTTGCATCGATGCATGGAATCAACCCAAGAACCGGAACAGCATCAGCCGTAATTGGCGATAATCATTTCGATGCGAAAGTAACACAGACAGTAGATTATGCAGAGGCAACACCGGATGAAAATCTGGAGGATGTTATTGCATTGGTAGATGGTTCAGAGGGAGATGTGACAGGACTGGCACTTTCTAAGACATTTGGAGCGGCAATGGCAAAAGTAAAAGCAAATGGTATTAGACAGTATCCAGAATTTGCTTTTGGTGCTTCACCGGCAGCGTTTAATGGTATTCC
>OLPE01000593.1_pt1 | contig 32615 bp, 27 predicted proteins | sample 1671901 | NCBI WGS metagenome assembly OLPE01 (sample SAMEA3136624, study PRJEB25190) | human gut metagenome | biome: human gut; feature: human-associated habitat; material: faeces | place: Austria | collected 2013 | reverse complement strand
CGGCGAGCCGCGCGAGGCCGGCTGCCCCTGCCGGACACTAACGGTTCAGGAGGTGCAGGCGCGCCTGCGCATGGGGCGGCATGCGGCAAAAAAGCTGGAAGTGGCCGATACGGACATTTCCTTCGTCGACGGGCACTACGGCCAGCAGAAAACGGAGCTGCGGCGCGGGCGCGATGATTTCCTCATCCGGCGCTCGGACGGCGTGTTCGCCTACCAGCTTACCGTGAGTGTGGACGATCTGGAGATGGGCATCACGCGCGTCGTGCGCGCGCGCGATCTGCTCGACTCCACGCCGCGGCAGATCTGGCTGATCGAAACACTCGGCGGCCGCGCGCCGGAGTACGCACACGCGCCGCTGCTCGTCGCGCCGGACGGGCGCAAACTCTCCAAGCGTGAGGGCGACCTGAACACGGAGGCCCTGCGGCAAAAATATACGCCGAAGCAGCTGACCGGCAAGCTCGCAAAGCTCGCCGGACTGCGGCCGACGGACGCGCCGGTGACGGCGGCGGAGCTGGCGGCGGACTTTTCCTGGGACAAGGTGCCGTGCGCGGACATTCCGATACCCGAGGATTTTTAACCGAAAACGCACGGTGGGCGCATCCAGACGGATGCGCCCATTTTCCATGCAATTATTTTTTCAGCAGCCGGTCGCGCATGGTGTTGTGCGCAGCAAGCTCTGCCGCATCGTCCAGCGGCTGGAGTTCCAGCGCCGGATAGCGCTGGTGCAGCGCCGTTGTGAGCAGATGATCGCAAAACGCGGGGTTTTTCGGCAGGACCGGGCCGTGGCTGTACGTGCCGAACACGTTGTGATAGCGCACGCCCTCAAAGCCGTCCTCCCCGTTGTTGCCGCCACCGACGAGCACCTTGCCGAGCGGCGACACGCCGCTACCAAGGTAGGTCTTGCCGCTGTGGTTTTCAAAGCCGACGACCGTGCTGCCGCCGGACTCCGGCAGGCACTCGAAAAGGAAGTTGCCGATCATGCGCTCCTTCGAACCAACGGTGTAATAATCGATCGCGCCGATGAAATCGCACTGCTTTCCGTCCCACGTGCGGTAGTAGCTGCCGAGCATCTGGTAGCCGCCGCAGATGGTCAGGAACGTCTTGCCGTCGGCGATGGCGGCCTTGATCTCATCGCCCTTTCCGGCTTTCAGGTCGGACAGAAGCACCTCCTGCTCAAAGTCCTGACCGCCGCCGATGAAAAACAGGTCAAACTGTGTGAAATCCGCCTGCTGGCCGACCGTGACCTCCGTCACCTCGGCGCCGATGCCGCGCCACTCCAGGCGGCGGCGCATGCAGAGAATGTTGCCCCGGTCGCCATAGAGGTTCAGAAGGTCCGGGTACAGATGGCAGATGCGCAGGGTCTTTTCGCTCATTCCCAGAACTCCTTTCCGCCGAGCTGCTTTTGCAGCCGGCCGCGCAGGTCAAGCATGGACGTATACGTCGGCATGATGAACACCGGATATTCCGACGCGCACATTGCGTCGATCAGCGGGTCATAGTCATAAAACACCTGAATTTTTGCCTCATCTACGCCCGCATATTTCAGGCGCAGGCGCAGCTCATCGGCGCGCGTGCCGGACACGAACACCTGCCGCAGGTGCTCGCCCATGGCGGCGAGCCGCTCAAAGTCCGCGTCCCAGATCCACGAGATGTCCGTGCCGTCGGCGTCCCGGTCGTTGAGGCAGACGACAAACGTCGCATCCTCGTTCAGCCCGGCAAGGTAGCGCATGGTCTGGTTGCAGCCGGCAGGGTTTTTTACGAGCATCATGCGCCCGGGCGTGCCGCGCAGGTCGAACTTCTCCATGCGGCCGAAGCCGCAGCCGAACGCACCGAGCGCGTGCACGATTGCCTCCGGCGTGAAGCCAAATGCGTACAGCGCCGCCGCCGACCCGACGGCATTGTAAACGTTGTACGCCGCCGGCAGGTTGATGTGCACGGCATACTCCCGCCCGCCGATGGACATGGTGACGTCGCTCGTGTCCACGCCGAGGTCCTGCACCGCCGTGACGGCGACCTGCGGATCCTCGCGGTGGTAGCCGCACTTCGGGCAGCGGAACGCGCCGAGATGGCCGTATGTGCGGTAGTCATAGACGTACTCCGTCTTGCAGTGGATGCAGTGCGGCGCGTCGGAGATCTCCGTCAGGTCGTCGCCGCCAAGCGGCACGTTCACGCCAAAGCGCACGACCGGGTTCGGCACTTGTGCCGGGATGGACGCGATGAGCGAACAGTCGGCATTGATGCACAGTGTGCTCTCCGGCGTGTGGCGGATGCCCTCGAGGATGTTGTTGAGCGTGTGCGTGATCTCGCCGTAGCGGTCGAGCTGGTCGCGGAACACGTTCGTGGCCACGATGACCTCCGGCTTGAGATACTTGAGCACCGTTTTGGACGCCGCCTCGTCGCACTCGATGACAGCAAACTGGCACTTGGGCCGGCCGGTCAGGGTGCTGTGCATGGCAAACTCCGCCGTGATGCCGGAGATGAGGTTCGCGCCCGAGCGGTTGGCAAAGTAGTTGAGGCCCGCATCGGCAAATGCCTGCTCGATCATGCGGGAGCTGGTCGTTTTGCCGTTCGTACCGGTGACGAGGATGACGCGCACCCCCCGCGAGAGCACGCCGAGTACCTGCGGGTACACCTTGAGCGCCACGCGGCCGGGAAACGCCGTACCGCCGCGGCGCAGCAGCCGCAGCAGGCCGCGTGCAAGCTTACACAGCAATACTGCAAAAAAAGTTTGGATTTTCATTCGTTAGGGTCACTCCGTGAATATCGGCATCTGTCAGCAGATGCTCATTTTAACTGTTTTTCCGGCCAGAGTCAGCATATCGCGCAGCTCCTGCACCAATTGCAGCTTGCGCTCAAAGCTGAACTCCGTATCCTGCTGGGCGAGGTTGCTCGCGTTGCCGAAGAGGACATTGACCTCCGTCGCCTCCTCGAGCAGTACGAGCGCGAGCTTGGACGCGCCGTCCTTCATGCGGGCGAGCTCGAGCGTGTACATGCCATCCGCGAGGTAGTCCTTGATGCGTTCCATCGTCACATTGACCGTAACGACGCCCTCGGTCGTCAGATCCACACCGTGGATCTCGCTCATCGGCGGCACCTCCTCCGTGCCGCTGCCAGGCAATGTGCGCACCTTGACGCCCAGATACTCCGCAACGGCCTTAGCCGTGGTGCCGCCGCAGACGATATGCTTGCCCTCCTTGCCGAAGAACAGGCGTATGGTGCTCAGATCGTCGTCCTTGCTCTCGGGCGGACCGATCATGATATTGACCGGGCAGCGCTCGCGCAGGCGCGCGACAACAACAGTCGTATCATCATGCATGGCGTCCATGTCCAGCGTCTTGACGGTCGAGAGGATACTGGCCGCCATGCGCTGTGAGGAGACGGTGGGTGAATAATTGCGCAGGATAAAATCCTCAATGTCCTGACGTGCCCAACCGGCGTCCGTCGTCACGCCGCGTCCGGCCTCCGACACGCCGTCGCTGAAGAGCACAAGCATATCGCCCACGTCAAAATGCAGGTAGCTCTCATGCAGCTCCTTTTCCTGAATAAAGTTCACAGAATAGTTGTATTTCACGATCGCACCGTCATGCACGAACACGGCGTTCGGGTTGTCATACTGGATCAGGCGCGCGCGGGTGCCGGCCGTCTGCAGGATCGTAAAGGTCGCATAGGCGAGCTTGCGCTCCTTGCACATGGGGAGCGTCTCGGCCACAGTCGTGACGCACTCTTCGATCGGCACGTTGCCCTTGAGCATGGTCGTGAGCATGGTCGTTGTCAGCGTGGAGAGGATGTTGGCCTTGACGCCGCTGCCAAGGCCGTCGGAGAGGATGACCGTCGCGTCATTGTCGTCCCATTCGAGCGCACACTGATCGCCGCAGAGCGTCTCCCCGTTTTTGTTGCGGCTGATGACGCTGATGTCCCAGACCGTGTTCCTGCAGCGATTCGTTCGTTTACGCATCATCATCGCCGTCCTCATCAAGCATGATGGCTTCCTTCAGATCGTGGACCGCCACCTTGGTTTCCGCTGCCGTCTCGCCGAGCAGACTCGCGATCTCGTGGACGATGCGCAGCTGATTGGCAATGATATCGTCCGCCAGATCGGCCGCATGGATCTTCGTCTTCTGGATCTTGTTGCGGCGCTGGCGCGCTTTCGTCACGTCGCGCATGATGCAGGTAAAGAGCGTCCGCTCCGGGTCGCAGATGAAGATGCGCTCGAGATAGACGTTATAGTCAGCGAGAAAGACCTCGTCCGTGACCTGTGTCTCGTCCTGGCTGATCATCTTCACGAAGTCGTACTCATCCATGATGCGCGACACCGGGTAGCCGATGATATCTGCCGGATCCTTGATGCCGAAAATCTTGCAGGCAGCCTTGTTGATCTGCTTGACCTTCAGCTTCTTGCCGACGGTGACGATGCCTTCCGGCGAGACGTTGATGATCTTCTCGGAGTAGGTCTCGGCACGCTCTTTCATATATGGCATGCACATGCTGATCTCAGCGCGGCCCTCATAGACGGCGATGGCCTTGTCGCGGCAGGTGCGGTAGCCGCACAGGCCGCAGTTGAGCTCATCCGCCGGACTGAATTTGCCCATTTTGCGCAGAATCCCGTTAATAACAGAGTCTGGCGGTAAGTCGACCGGGTGCTTCTTGTCTATGAGCGCGCGGTGCATATCCACCGGCTCCTGAATGTCGAAGTTTTTTCCGCCGCCGGCGCTCTTGATCACGCGGCGGCACGATTCGAGCAGGTTTGTGTGCTTCTGCCGGAAAGCAAGACCGCCGACGCAGTTGCCGTGGCAGGCGGACATTTCGATAAAGCAGTTGCGCAGCTCGCCATTGACGACGCTCTTGAGCGTCTGAATGCTGTCATCCAGACCGTCAAGGAACAGATAGTCACGCCCGGAATCGAGCGACATGGAGCGCAGAACGCCGTTTGTGATCGTGTAGCCGCGCGAGAGCATCGGCTCATCAGCCGGGACGTTGGGATTGACGGCAACGCCGGCCTCATTCATCCAGCCCTCGAGCTCCGTGAACGTGATGTCGTAGTCGGCGCCGACGCTCTCAAAGCGCGTCGTCTCCTCCTTCTTGGAGATACATGGGCTGATATAGACAATGGTCGCGCCCGGATAACGCTTGCGCAGCAGCACGGCATGTGCCTGCATCGGCGAGAGCACCGGGGCCAGATACGGCAGTGCCTCCGGCAGATGCTTTTCCACATAGAGCACGATCGTCGAACAGCCGGAGGTGATGATCGGCGCATCGCCCGGTTGGGCGGCGAGCTTCTCAAGCTCCCGCTTGACCAGATAGGCGCCCTCTGCCGTCTCGTGCGCTGCCGCGAAGCCGAGCTTTTTGAGCGGCTCGGCGATGCCCGCAAAACCGGGAGTATCAAAATAAGCGATGTAGGAGGAGTCAACGCTCACAACGACCTGCTGGCCGGATGCGATCAGTTCCTGGATCTGCGCGACGTCGCTGATGTCCTCCTTGGCGTGCTGCGGGCAGACGGACACGCAGTTGCCGCAGAGAATGCAGTCGCTGGAAATGATCTGTGCGTGACCCTGATAGACGCGGATGGACTTGACCGGGCAGAACCGGACGCATTTGTAGCAGTTTTTGCAGTTGGCCTGTTTGAAACGCAGAACATCCATGGGGGCTCCCGCCTTTCTGTGAAAATTCACGCTGTGTATGTCTTTTTAGTGTAGCACAAAACCGCGCGGGACACAAGCCCCGCGCGGTCATCGCAGTTCGATTCAATGTTCCCAGCAAAGGTCGGCGCGCTCCGCGACTTGAAACCGCGCAAAGTACGTCTCCTCCATCGGGATCCAGACGTTTGTAAACATCGGCAGCATTTTTTCACCATTGCGCGCAGCAATGCGGCGGTGCTGCTCCTCCGGGCCGACCGAGAGGAACACGTGCAGGTCATAAAGATCCCAAAGCGCCGGATGGCAGGAATAGGAGCCCTCAATGATACTGACTGCCCTTACCTCTGCGCGCACCGGTGCATGCAGCTGCTGCGCGTGGCAGTCATAAGGGCGGTACGTCACCGCCTGACCATCGTGCAGCGGGCGGAGGACCTCGGTCAGGAAACGCTCGTAGTCCACATTGCCGCCCGGCTGGTGCAGGCGCTCAGACGTGCGCTGCTCCGGGCGGAGGAAAAAGTCATCCATGTGGAACACATTGCACTCCAGCTGTGCCTGCAGGGACGCGGCCAGCGTGGTCTTTCCGGCGGTGCAGCGGCCGTCAATGGCAACGAGTACGCGCGGCTGCGTGGCTGCGAGTGCGCGGATACGCTGCAGGAGAACGGTTTCAAAATCAGTCATACAAAGCACCTGCCGTCAAGGAGATTTCCAGCGCGTAAAAGAGCCGCCGGCAGACGCCTCATCAGCATCCACCGGCGGCGGGAACGGCTTATTCTTCGACCTTGCCGGTCAGCGCCTCACTGAGCGTGCGCCAGCCGAGCATGGCACATTTCACACGAGCGGGCATGTGCGCGATGTCCTTGAGAGCCGAGGCTTCTTCAAGGCTTTCAATCTCTTCCTCGGTCGCCTCGCCGTGGATCATGCGCAGGAAGGTGCGGCCCATTTCCAGCGCCTTTTCCTTCTTCTGCCCCACGATCATGCCAAGCATGATGTCCGCCGACGCCTGCGAGATGGCGCAGCCGTCGCCGACAAAGCCGCCGTCGGTGATGACATCGCCGTCGGTCTTGAGTTTGAGGACGATGTTATCGCCGCAGCTCGGGTTCACGCCCGCGAGCGCAATGTCTGCGTCCGGAATGTCGTGCTTGAACTCCGGATGGATGTTGTGCTCGGTCAGGATCTCATTATAGAAGCTTCTATTTTCCATATCCCATACGCTCCCTCAGGGTCGAGAGGCTCTCGATGAACCGGTCGACATCCTCATCGGTGTTGTAGAAAGCAAAGCTGGCGCGGGCCGTCGCGTTCAGGCCGAGATGCGCGAGCAGCGGCTGCGCGCAGTGGTGGCCGGCGCGGATGTTCACGCCGTCGGACGCCATGATCTCGCTGATGTCGTGCGGGTGCACGCCGTCGACCGTGAATGTGATGATGCCGTTGTGATCCTCCGGCTTGTCCGTTCCGAGCACGTGCACATGCGGGACGGACAGCACACGCGCGAGGGCGTTGACCGTCAGGTCATGTTCGCGCTGCTGGATGGTGTTAAAGCCAACGCTCTGCACATACCGGATGGCAGCAGCCAGACCGGCTGCACCGGCAGCGTTGACCGTGCCGGCCTCAAATTTATGCGGCAGTTCGGCATAGACGGCGCCCGTGCGCGTGACGGATTCGATCATCTCGCCGCCGGAGAGAAACGGCGGCATTTCCTCGAGCAGGTCTTCCCTGCCGTACAGCCCGCCGATGCCCATGGGGCCGAAGACCTTGTGGCCGGAGAAGGCGAAGAAATCCGCGCCCAGCTCCTGCACGTTCACCGGCATGTGCGGCGTGCTCTGCGCGCCGTCCACGACCATGACCGCGCCCTTTTTGTGCGCCATGGCGGCGACCTCCTGCACCGGGTACTTCCGACCGAGGACGTTCGACACCTGCGTCATCGCGACGATCTTTGTGCGCCCGCTGATGAGCGATTCGATCTGCTTGAGATCCACGCTGCCATCAGGCGCGCACTCGATAAATTTCAGCTCCGCGCCGGTCTGGCGGCAGACCATCTGCCACGGCAGCAGATCGCTGTGGTGCTCCATGATGGACACGAGCACCTCATCGCCCGCCTTGACGTGCGTCAGGCCATAGCTGTAGGCGACGAGATTCAGGCTCTCGGTGGTGTTGCGGGTAAAGATGATCTCGCGCGCCGACTTTGCGCCGATGAAGCTGCGCACCGTCTCGCGCGCCTGCTCATAAATATCGGTCGCCTCGACGCTCAGCGGATACAGGCCGCGCAGGGGGTTTGCGTTGTGACAGCGGTAGAAATCTGTCACTGCATCAAGCACGCACTGCGGGCGCTGGGCCGTGGCCGCGTTGTCGATATAGGCGACGTCCGTATGCTGAAAGATCGGGAAGTCATTTTTGTAGTTATACGCCATCGTTGAGTTCCTCCTCCAGCGTCTGAAGAATCTGCGCGCGCAGCGCTTCGTCGTCCACCGTGCGCGCAAAGCGCTCGATCGATGCGCGGGCCAGGATGTTTTCGGCCTGTTCGCGCGAGATGCCGCGGCTCTCAAAGTAAAACAGCGTCTCGTCATCGAGCTCGCCAATGGTCGCGCCGTGGTTGCCGACGACGTTTTCCTCTGCGCAGAGGATGAGCGGCACCGTCTTGTTGACGACATCGTCGCCGAGCATGAGCACGGTCTCTTTCTCATTGCCGACGGAGTTGGCCGAACCGGTCTTAAAGTCGATCGTGCCGCGGAAAACCTTTTTCGCCGCGTCCTTGAGCGCGCCGGACGTGTCGATCTCGCACTCCGTGTTCTTGCCATAATGGTTGACGACGACGTTGACGTCGATCGTCTGACTGCCGCGGCCGAGATAGCCGATCTGCGCCGAATAACGGCTGCCGTCGCCGACGAGCTCCGTGTCGTTGTCCGAATACAGGTCACCTCTGCCCATGAGGATCTGCGCCATGTCCACGCCGGCATCTGGCGCGCAGTCCGCGTCCGTTCCGGCATAAAGCAGCGCGCCGTCCTGCGCACCGAGCACCTGCACAAGGCGCAGAGACGCATGGTCATGCAGCGTCAGCGCCGTTTCCACAGCGAAACTGCCCTGTGTGTCAAGCGCCAGATACACCGTTGCCTGCACGCCGGCAGCCACTTCGACCGCGATGTGCTTACGGCTATAGCCCCCGGCGCCGGTCAGGCGGATGTGCAGCGGCTGCGCCTGGTTTTCTGCTGTAATTACATATGCATCCGCTCCGAGATCGGCCGTTTCAGCCATATTCCACGGGATGACCGCTTCGTTGACATTGAGATGGTTCCACGTTCTGGTCGGCAGTTTGTTGACGGCCAGCTGTTGCGTCGTATTCACGATATTCCCTCCTTTCGGAATGTGCGGTCAGCCGATGCTGCCCTTCATCTCCAGACGAATGAGATTGTTCATTTCCACCGCGTACTCCAGCGGCAGCTCCTTGGAAACGTTGTCCGCAAAGCCGCTGACGATCAGCGCGCGGGCGTCCTCCTCGCTCATGCCGCGGCTCATGAGATAAAACACCGCTTCGTTGCTGATGCTGCCGATCTTGGCCTCATGGCCGACAGCAGCGTCCTTCGTGCGGATGTCCATAGCCGGGACGGTATCGGAGCGGGACTCGGAATCGAGCATCAACGACTGGCAGGACACGGAGGATTTCGCGTGCCTGGCGCCCTTTTGCACCACGACGCTGCTGCGGAACGTGCTGATGCCGCCACTCTTACTGATGGAGCGCGTGTTCATGTACGAACTCGTGTTCTTGCCGATGTGCACGACCTTCGCGCCGGTGTCGAGGTTCTGCCCCGCGCCGGCAAACGTGACGCCGGTGAATTCCATCTTCGAGTTGTCGCCCTTGAGCACGCTCATGGGGTACAGGCAGCCGACATGGGAGCCGAACGAGCCGGACACCCACTCGATCACGCCGCCCTCTTCCACGAGCGCGCGCTTGGTGTTGAGGTTATACATGTTCTTCGACCAGTTTTCGATGGTCGAGTAGCGCAGGTGCGCACGCTTGCCCACAAAGAGCTCGACGGCGCCGGCGTGGAGGTTGGCCACGTTGTACTTGGGCGCGGAGCAACCCTCAATGAAGTGCAGGTCGGCATCGTCCTCGACGATGATGAGCGTGTGCTCAAACTGGCCCGCGCCCTTGGCGTTCAGGCGAAAATACGACTGCAGCGGGATGGACACCTGCACGCCCTTCGGCACGTACACGAACGAGCCGCCGGACCAGACCGCGCCGTGCAGCGCCGCGAACTTATGGTCGCGCGGCGTGACGAGCTTCATGAAATACTTGTGCACCATGTCGGCATACTCGCCCTTGAGCGCGCTCTCCATATCGGTATAGACGACGCCCTGCGCAGCCACCTCGTCCTTGACATTGTGGTACACGAGCTCGGAATCGTACTGCGCGCCGACGCCGGCAAGCGATTTGCGCTCCGCCTGCGGGATACCGAGCCGTTCGAAGGTATCCTTAATATCCTGCGGGACGTCCTTCCAGTCGTTTTTCATGTCGGTCTTGGGGCGGACGTAGGTCGCAATATGATCCATGTCCAGGCCCTCGATGGACGGGCCCCAATCCGGGATCGGCATCTCATTATAGATCTGCAGTGACTCCAGCCGGAACTGCTGCATCCAGACCGGATCGTCCTTTTCCTTGGAGAGCGTGTCAATGATCTCCGGTGTCAGGCCCTCCTGCATGCGATAGGCATCGTCCTCTTTATCGCGGATGTCATAGACGCTGCGGTCAATGTCCGCGACCTGACTTTTTTCCTTCATTCGGATCGCCTCGCTTTCAGTCAGCCTGGATGCCACCAAAGCCGTTTTCGTTGATGGTATCGACGAGCGATGCATCGCCGTTTTTCACAATGACACCCTTTTCCATGATGTGCGCGGCGTCCACCGTCAGTGCCTCGAGAATGCGGGTGCTGTGCGTGATGATGAGCAGCGAGCCGTGTACACGCTCGCGGTAGAGCTGCACACCCTTGGAGACCGTACGCACCGCGTCGACGTCCAGGCCGGAGTCGGTCTCGTCGAGGATGGCGAGCTTTGGCTCGAGCATGAGCATCTGCAGGATCTCCGCCTTCTTCTTCTCGCCGCCGGAAAAGCCCACGTTCAGGTCACGCTCGGCGTAGGAGGCGTCCATCGCCAGCAGCTCCATCGTTTCGGCGAGCTTCTTCTTGAAGTCCCAGAGGCGGATGCGCTTGCCGGTCTTCTGCTCCAGCGCGCTGCGAATGAAGGCGCTGAGCGTTACGCCGGGCACCTCGAGCGGATTCTGGAAGGACAGGAAAATGCCCTTTTTCGCGCGCTCATTGACCGGCAGGTCCGTGATGTTCTCGCCGTCAAAGACGATCTTGCCGGCCGTGACCGTATACTCCGGATTGCCGGTGATCGCGTAGCCGAGCGTGGACTTACCGGTACCGTTCGGTCCCATGAGCACGTGCGTCTCGTCTTTGCCGACGGTCAGATCCACACCGTGCAGGATCTCCTTCTCGCCTGCGCTCACGTGCAGGCCGCTGACTTCAAGAAGGTTTTTGTTCATATATGCGTCCTCCGTTCCCAATGGCAGGCCGCGCCGGGCGGCACGGCTGCATAATATACACAAATTCGAGAGGCTCTGGAGGGGTTGACACGTAATCCCTACCTCTATGGCATGAATTATATGCCTATATTCCCACGATGTCAATAGGAATAAGAAACGTCGGCAGCAAAAAAAATGCGCACGGCCGCAAAACCGTGCGCACTTTTGACACAGATCTTTAGAATTGGAACAGGTTCAGACCGATCTCCTCGCTGTGGAAGCGATCCACCCGCCCGTCGATGACCGTGATGACCATTTCGCAGGTGGCGCTGATGACGGCGCGGTTCAGATGCCCGCCGAACACCTCGCCCTTCTCGTTTCCGGCGCTCATGTGCAGGTGCGTGTAAAACGCGCCGTCCATCGTGTTGATGGTGCCGGTCAGCGAGACGATCTCAAAATCGCCAGCGAACGAATTGGCATGGTATTGCTTTTCGGCCGTGTGGAACACGCCGACCGTGAATTCGCCGACCGCGCCGAGCGCCTGCACGCTTGCGAGCTTGATCTGCTCGGCCTGCGCGATCGCCTTGACCTGCTCGAGCACCTCCTCGCCGCGGTCGATGCGGGCGACGATGGTGTTTCCAAATCTTCGATACTCCATGGATCTCCTCCTTTGGCTTCATTATCTGGATTATACCGCGCCCCCTGCCGGCATGCAAGGGGCGCGGCGGAAATTATTCGAGCTCGAACGCGCCGGTATAGAGCTGGTAGTACACGCCCTTCTGCGCGATCAGGTCGTCGTGGCTGCCGCGCTCGATGATGCGGCCGTGGTCGAGCACCATGATGACGTCGGCATTTTTGACCGTCGAGAGCCGGTGCGCGATGACAAACACCGTGCGGCCCTCCATAAGCTTATCCATACCGCTTTGCACGAGTGCCTCCGTGCGGGTGTCGATGGAGCTGGTCGCCTCATCGAGGATCATAACCGGCGGGTCGGACACGGCCGCGCGCGCGATGCTCAGCAGCTGGCGCTGGCCCTGGCTCAGGCCGCTGCCGTCACCCTTGAGCACGGTGTTGTAGCCGTCCGGCAGCATGCGGATGAAGTGATCGGCGTTGGCGAGCTTTGCCGCCGCGATGCAGTCATCATCCGTCGCGTCCGGATTGCCGTAGCGGATGTTCTCCATGACGGTGCCGGTGAAGAGGTTCACGTCCTGGAGCACGATGCCGAGGCTGCGGCGCAGATCGGCCTTGCAGATCTTATTGATATTGATGCCGTCATAACGGATCTTGCCGTCGGCAATGTCGTAGAAGCGGTTGATGAGGTTCGTGATCGTCGTCTTGCCGGCGCCGGTCGCACCGACAAAGGCCACCTTCTGGCCCGGTTCGGCATAGAGCGTGATGTCGTGCAGGACTTCCTTGCCCGGCGTGTAGCCGAAGTCCACATGGTCGAACACGACGCGGCCCTCGAGCTTCGTGTACGTGACCGTACCGTCGCCGTGCGGGTGCTTCCACGCCCAGAGGCCGGTGTGGTGGTCGGCCTCGACGAGCGCGCCGTTTTCTTTCCTGGCGTTGACGAGCGTCACATAGCCGTCGTCCGTTTCCGGCTCGGCGTCCATGAATGCAAAGATGCGCGAGGCGCCGGCCAGCGCCGTGACGATGGAGTTGAACTGGTTGGAGATCTGCGAAATGGGGTTTGTGAACCCACGCGATAGCGTCAGGAACGATGCGATCATACCGAGCGTGAGCGTGTTCATGCCGGTCAGGCCGAGGTTCGGCGTACCGGCAATGGCCATCGTGCCGCCGATGACGGCAATGATGACATACTGCAGGTAGCCGACGGCGTTCATCATCGGCATCATGCTGTTGGCCATGCCGCTGGCGCGCGCGGCGTTTTCCGCCCAGACGCGGTTGCGGCGGTGCAGCTCCGCCTTGCTCTGCTCCTCGTGGCAAAACACCTTGACGACCTTCTGGCCGTTGACCATCTCCTCGACATAGCCGTTGAGACTCGCCAGCGCGGTCTGCTGTGCCATGAAGTAGCCGCCGATGCGGCCGGTGAGTTTGCGCACGAACACAAGGATGAGCGCCATGACCGCGCAGACGATCAGCGTCAGCCAGACGCTGATATACAGCATGCAGAAAAACACGACCGTCAGCGTAAACACCGACGACACGAGCTGGGCCATGGACTGCGCGATCATCTGGCGCAGCGTATCGGTATCATTCGTATACAGGCTCATGATATCGCCGTGCGTATGCGTGTCAAAATAGCGGATGGGCAGACGCTGCATCTTCTCAAACATCTCGTCGCGGATACGCTTGAGCGTGCCCTGCGCGATCGTGACCATGCGGCGGTTATACAGCCACGTGGCCAGTGTGCCAACGAGATACACGCAGCCGATCGTCATCAGCGCGCGGATCAGGCCGGAAAAGTCCGGCGACGCCGTACCGAGCATGGGGACAATATAGCCGTCGATCAGCTTTTGCAGGAACATGGACGAGGCCGCACCGGCAACCGCGCTGAGCAGAATGCAGATGGTCACGAGCACGAGCGTGCCCTTGTAAGCGCGCATATACGACAGCAGGCGCTTGAGCGTCTGGGAATCAAACTTCGGGCGTTCAGGCATCGTCCTCGCCTCCCTTCTGCTGGGACTCATAGACTTCGCGGTAAATTTCGCACGTGCGCAGCAGCTCATCATGGCTGCCGACGGCGTCAATGTGCCCGTCGTCGAGCACGACGATGCGGTCCGCGTTCTGCACGGAACTGATGCGCTGCGCGATGATGATCTTCGTCGTCTCCGGGATATAGGCGGAAAAAGCCTGCTGGATCTGCGCATCCGTGCGCGTATCGACGGCGCTCGTCGAGTCGTCGAGGATGAGCACTTTCGGCTGCTTCAGCAGCGCGCGGGCGATGCACAGGCGCTGCTTCTGGCCGCCGGAGACATTTGTGCCGCCCTGCTCGATATAGGTGTCATAGCCGTCTGGCATGGCGGAGATGAACTCATCCGCACACGCGAGCACGCAGGCGTGCCGGAGTTCCTCGTCCGTGGCATTCTCATTGCCCCAGCGGAGGTTCTCCTTGACCGTGCCGGAAAACAGCTCGTTTTTCTGCAACACCATGGCAACGGCGTTGCGCAGCGTCTCCAGATCATAATCGCGCACGTCCACGCCGCCGAGCGTCAGCTTGCCGCCGGTGACATCGTACAGGCGCGGGATGAGCTGCACGAGCGAAGATTTGGACGCGCCCGTGCCGCCGATGACGCCGATCGTCTCGCCGGAACGGATGTGCATGTCAATGTCATCGAGCACCTTTTTGTCCGCCTTGGATGCATAGACAAAGCTCACATGGTCAAAATCAATGGCGCCGTCGCGCACGGCCATGACCGGGTGCTCCGGATTTTGAATGTCCGTCTTTTCCTCGATCACCTCGGCAATGCGGCGCGCGGACGAAAGCGAGATCGTCAGCATGGCAAAGACCATGGACAGCATCATCAGGCTCGAGAGGATCTGCATGGCGTAGGTGATGAGCGCGGTGAGGTTGCCGGTCGTCAGGCCAAGCGCCGGATCGTTGCCGCTGGCGATGATGGCCTTGGCGCCGAGCCAGGAGATGATGATCATGCACGCATAGATGCACGACTGCATCAGCGGCGCGTTGAGCGTGATGAGCCGCTCGCCCTTGGAAAAGTCCTTATAGATGCGCTCGGAAATGGCGCCGAACTTGCGGATCTCGTGCTGCTCCTGATTAAAGGATTTGACGACGCGGATACCGCGGACATTTTCCTGCACGACGTTGTTGAGCTCGTCATACGTGCGGAACACGCGCGTAAAGATTGGAAACACGCTGCGGATAATGAAAAACAGCGCCACCGCGAGGATCGGCAGGATGATGAGAAATGTCATGGAAATATCATGGCTGATGCGGAACGACACGATCATGGAAAAAATCAGCATGACCGGCGAGCGGATCGCCATGCGCATGAGCATCTGAAAGGCATTCTGCACGTTCGTGACGTCCGTCGTCAGGCGCGTGACGATGGACGCGGTGGAAAACTTATCGATGTTGGAAAATGCAAAGGTCTGCACATTGTTGTACATGTCCTCACGCAGGTTTGCGCCGAAACCGACCGAAGTCCGCGCTGCGATACGCGCCGCGAGCACGCCGGTCGCGAGCTGGAACGCCGCCAGCAGCAGCAAAAATGCGCCAAACTTCCAGACCGCCGCCATGCTGCCGCCCTCAATACCATAATCGATGAGGTTGGACATATACAGCGGGATCACGATCTCGAACACGACCTCCAGCGCCGAGAGCAGCACCGTCACGAGCGCGGGACCTTTGTTTTCCCGCAGGCTGCGGGACAATGTATGAAGCATGGATTTCCTCCTTCCTGAATCACGGGCCGGTCAGCCGAGGTCGGCATAGATCGTGCGCAGGGCCGATTCCAGCGCCGCGATCTGTTCCGGCGTCAGCGAGCGCAGCATCTGCTGCTCCGTCGCCTGGATCGTGGCGTGCATATCCTGCGCGATCCCGGCAGCACGCTCCGTCTGGCAGACGATCTTGCTGCGTTTATCTGCCGGATCGAGCCAGCAGCGCACAAAGCCGTTTTGCTCCATGCGGCTGATGATGCCAGCCACCGTCGGGTGCGACACCTGCAGAAACCCTTCGATCTCCTTTTGCGTCGCCTGCCCGCCATTGCGGGCCAGATAGCCCAGCACGCGGCTCTGCGTCAGCGTCAGCCCCTGCTGCGCGAGATCGGCATCTGCCCGCATTTTGATCTTATCCGTGATCATCTTTAATAGACATCCGATTTGAAATTGCTCCATGATACACCTCCGAATGTGTAGCACGCTACGCATTATAAGGACATTCACGCAAAACGTCAAGAGACTTCATAAATTGTTTACACGCGAAAACGGCCGCAAAAAGCGACCGTCTGCCATGGCAGACGGGCGCTGAAAAATGTTGGAATCACAGGTGCTGGTCGCGGTCGATCTTGTCGTAGTGCTTGAGCAGGATATCCTCCATAACGGAGGTCAGCTTCATGTCCAGGTTCCAGAAATAGATGACAAACGTGACCACGAACGCGCCGAGTGCGCCGAGCGATACACCCATAAGGGCCTTGAGCAGCTTGCTTTTCAGATTGTTCATGTTCGATCTCCTCTCTGATTACCAGGACTTGTCGTCCTTCAGGATCTCCAGGCTCGGATCCACGGGCTCTTCCTGCATGACGGTGCGCATGTAGTCATTGACCTGCTGGCGCACGCCCTGACGCGAGACCACGCGCGGATCAAACAGATCGTGCGTGACCCAGATGAGGTGGATACCGTGCTCGCGGGCGCGCTCCTCAAACAGACCGTGCATGCCGTCGAGCGCTTTGCAGCTCATGTGCTCCCAGAGAATGACCATGTCGGCGTTGAACTGCTCGCAGAACTCCCAGAGCTCGTCGAGCAGGACCTTGTAGCCGCCGTGGGTACGGTTGCGCATGATCATGTTCTCGGTCAGCCAGGCCATGTCGTAATATGCCTGCTCGCGGTTTTCGGGCGTGTCCTCCGTGACGAGTTCGCGCGTCGAGACCATGGAGAGCATATCCGTCAGCGGCACGATGCCCCAGCAGTTGAGCAGCCAGACGAGGAAGTCCATGTAAAAGTGCGACTGCACGCCCCAGACGATGGCGCGGTGGCGATACTCATTGGCGGCCTTCTTCTGCTTGCGGTAGGCGCGCTCGGCGAGCTGCGTGATCTTACGATCGACTTCACGAAACGCGGGCACCTTGCCGCAGATGGCCATGTAGTTCGTTTCGGTATACAGCGCGAGGTTGGAGCCAAAGACCTGCGGGTAGTCGGTCTTGTTCATCTCCAGCCACTCGAGGCGGCACTTGGTGGCATAGTTCACGCGCTCGGCGCACTCGAAGTACGCTTTCCAGTCCCACTTCTCGCCGGTGTGCTCTTCGATGAAGGCAATGGCGTTTTTGATCTCCTGAGCAGCGTAATCCTGCACGTCGTCCTCGCGGTGGCGCAGGGGCGCGGCGAGCTGGAACACCGGGACGCCGTCCTCGAGCTCGAGGCGCTTGGAGATGACGCCGTTGCCGAGCAGGGAGCCGTCACACGTCGTGTTGCACTGCACGGCGCAGGCGCCGAGCACCGGAGCGTCATCGTCGATGGACACGCCGGCCTCCGCCTCCGGCATCGGGCAGACGTCGCCCGCGAGGCCGTATTCCTGCGCAATGTCGATATAGTGCTCTGCCGCGTGCTGGTTGAGCAGCACGGAGACATAGGTCGACGGCGTCTCACGGCTCAGGCCCTTGAGCGTCGGGAAGCCCATCATGACGGCGGTCATCTCGTTTTCGTCCACGAGCACGACCTTATCGGAGAATTTCTTATCGTTGCCGATGCGGCGGTCGCCGCGGAAGAGACCGTCGAGCAGCTTTGCCACGTCCTCGATGATGAGATCCTGTTCCAGGTGACAGATACGCAGGTATTCATCGCGCAGGCCCTGGGTGTGGCGGTCGACCATCATGGGCACGGCCAGGTAGTTGGCCATCCAGCGGTAGCGGAACATGGCCTTGATGTTGCGCGGCTTGGAGACCATCTTTGCCATGGTGATCCAGTTGTGCAGCCAGCGGGAATAATCATAGAGCGTGTCGGTCACGCCGCGCCACTCGCGGCGGTTGCGGACCTTGCCCTCGGTATAGAACTTACCGAAGTTTTCACAGCCGATTCTCTTGTTGGACATCACTGTTTCCCCCCTTGAATCTTCTTGATCTCCATGCTTTCCACGAATGCCTGCACACGGGTGCGCATCTGACCGGAGGAAGCGATGTTATACGGGCGGTCAACGGACAGGACAGGATAGCCGTAGTCATCGTTGAGGATGTGCGAGCCGAGCATGCGTTCATACGCCCACGGGTCGCAGAACTTGATCTGCTCATAAATGATGCCGTCGGCCTCGTACTCCTTGGCCAGCTGATTGACATATTCGCGGCGGCCGATCATCTTGGGCATGTTCATGTAGCGCGGGCACTGGGCGCGGTTCATGTACTGGCGGCAGATCTGGGTCAGCGCGTCCTCGTCGTCCGTCAGCGTGATCGGGTCGCGGCCCGGGAACGAGCCATAGCAGAAACGGTCGGCGCAGACATAGGCGCCGGTCTCCTCGACGAGCTTGATGAAGTCGATGTCATCGACCTCGGAGCCGACGACGACCACACGCGCACGGTACGGATTCTTCTTGTCCGGACGGCGGGTCTTGAGCTCCTTGAGCGTCTCCTCGAGCTTGTCGATAAGCAGATACTTCGGCGCGACATAGGTCGCGAGCGTGATAACGTGGAATTCGTAACCCGTGATGCGCGGATTGGGGCCCTTGCGGTACTCGCCGATGGCGCGGATGAGCTCGCACACGCGGTTGTGCTCGGCAACGGCCTTGCGGATGGCCTCGTCCGAGACGTCGATGCCGTAGACGTCGTGCAGCGGCGTGAGGATGTGGTTGCGGCACTGGAGGACATACAGATTCAGACCGTTATCGTCCGCCTTCATCGGGATCTCCATGTACTCGAAGAAGAACTTCGGCTTGTCCTTGCCCATAGTCTTGAGCAGCTCCATGTTCTCCACGGCGCGGTTCATCATCGAGCAGCCGTCCGGCGTGATCATGCAGTCGGCAAAGTTGTAGCCGCCCTCAATGGCGCGCTCGAGCAGCGCGCGGCTGTATTCGCACAGGAAGCTGGTCATATAATACGTGGCCATTTCCATGGAGCCGGTGCGCGGCGCGCGCAGGCGCGTCGAGAAAGCGCCGGGCAGGTTCAGCAGCGGCTCCGGCGTGTTTTCGCAGGCATAGGCAACGCAGATCTTCCCCTCGTTCTGCGCCTGTGCGATCAGGTTATTGTGCGCATCCTGCAAAAGGTTTTCGAAGTACAAAAGATGTTTCAGGTCTTTCATGGTTCACTCCCTCTTCGTTTGTTTTTTCTATCAAAAGCGGCTACGCGACCGCTTCTGTCTCTTTTGCTGCCCATAGGCAGGGAGGCGTGCTGGGATCAGCGCGCCTCAATTTGCTTGATATTGATCTCGTTACCCTGCTGCAGCCACGTGTTGCCGCTGCCGCAGTGGGGGCAGGTCTTGCCGTATTGTACGGTCGGGTAAGTGCTCTTGCAGTCATCGCACCAGGTGACGGCCGGAATGATCTCATACAGGAACTTCGTGCCCTGAATGATCGGCTCTTTCTTGGTGTACCAGTTCCAGCAGTCCTCGAGATATTCCGGTACAATGCCGGAGACCTCACCGAATTCGAGCGTGACCGACTCAATCTCGGTGAGGTTGTTTTCCTCGGCGATCTCCTGCACCTGCTTGACGACATAAGTAACGATACTCAGCTCGTGCATGGGGGCTCCTTTCAAACGGGCGGGCACAGCGGGAAGGGTTCTGTGCCCGCCGCATGATGATGGATTACTTTTTCTTTTCCGCGAGAGATTTCTTAATGATCTTCACCTGGCGCTTGGCGGCGTAGGGGCCGATGGCCTTGAACTTGTCCTCAGCCGGGATCATCTTGCTGTTTTGCGGACGCACGCGCTTGAGGTGAATGGCATCAAACTCGCACTTGGTCGTGCAGATGCCGCAGCCGATGCACTTGTTCGGATCGACGACGCTGCGGCCGCAGCTCAGGCAGCGGGACGCCTCGGAGCGGATCTGCTCTTCGGTGAACGTCACGCGGTCATCCTGCATGGTGCGCACCTTCTTGCTGTCGATGGCAACGGCGGCACGTGCGGGCTTTTTGATCTTCTCGGTCGGAAGAACGATATCGTCCTTATTGAGTTCCTTGAACTCGCGGGTGTTGCGGTGGATCGTCAGGGTCTGGCCCTTGTTGACGAAGCGGTGGATGGACACCGCACCCTCGCGGCCGGTCGCGATCGCGTCGATCGTGTACTTCGGGCCGGTGGCGCAGTCGCCGCCGACGAAGATGTCGGGTTCGTTGGACTGGAACGTCACAGTGTCGTGAGCGATCAGGCGGCCGTCGGCCGTCTCTGCCGCGGTGCCGGCCAGAACATCGCCGTATACCGAGCGCTGGCCGATGGCGACCAGAACATTGGAGCACGGGACAGTGATGGTCTCATTCTCGTCATAGACCGGGGCGAACTTGCCGCTCGCGTCGCGGACGGACACGCAGCGCATCAGCTCGATGCCGGTGACCTTGCCGCCCTCACCGAGGATGGCCTTCGGCGCCCAGGAGTTGTTGATGACGACGCCGTCGGCAATACCGGCGTTCTTCTCGTCCGGAACGGTGGGCATCTCTTCATCCTTCTCGAGGCAGTACATGTTCACGCTGCCCTTGGTCAGACGCAGGGCCGCGCGCGCCACGTCGATGGCCGCGTTGCCGCCGCCGATGACGACCACGTCGCCCGTGAGCTTCTTGAGTTTGCCGGCGTTGACCTCGCGCAGGAAGTCGAGGCCGCTCTTGACGCCGGTGAGATCCTCGCCGGCAATGTTGAGCTTCGACGCCTGCTGCAGGCCGACTGCAACGTAGAACGCCTGGTAGCCCTCTTCGCGCAGCTGCTGGATGGTGATGTCCTTGCCGACTTCGACGCCGCATTTGAACTCCACGCCCATCTCACGCAGCACGTCGATCTCGGACTTGACAACGTCCTTGCCGATGCGGAAGCTCGGGATGCCGTTGACGAGCATGCCGCCGGGCACGGCTTCCTTCTCGAACACGACCGGGCTGTAGCCCTCGATAGCCAGGAAGTAGGCGCAGGACATGCCGGCCGGGCCGCCGCCGATGATGGCGATCTTCTGGTCAAACTTCTCGTGCGTGCAGGAGTTCATGGGCGGCACGTAGCGATGCTCGGCCTTCATATCCTGCTCGGCGATGAACTTTTTGATCTCGGCGATGGCCAGCGGCTCGTCGACGGTGCCGCGGGTGCAGGCATCCTCGCAGTACTTTCTGCAGATGCTGCCGCAGACGGCCGGGAACGGATTATCCTTCTTGATGAGCTTGAGCGCGTCGGCATAGCGGCCGTCGCCCGCCATCTTGATGTAGCCCTGGATGGCGATGTGCGCCGGGCAGGCGGCCTTGCAGGGCGCCGTGCCAGTCGGCCAGGTCTGGATGCAGCCGTTCTCGTTGCGGTAATTCTTGTTCCAGTGATCCTCGCCCCACTTGGTGTCGTCCGGCAGCTCGTGGTGCGGATACTGGATGGGGCCTTCCTTGGTGCAGAGCTTCTGGCCGAGGCGGACAGCGCCGGCCGGGCAGGTCTCGACGCACTTGCCGCAGGCCACGCACTTCTCGGGGGCGCTCTCGGCCACGTAGGCGGAGGCGGACATGTTCGGCGTGTTGAACAGCTGGCTGGTGCGCAGCGCGTTGCAGACACCGACGGCGCAGTTGCAGATACCGAAGATCTTGTTTTCGCCGTCGATATTCGTGATCTGGTGGACATAGCCGCGGTCCTCGGCCTTCTGGAGGATCTCCATAGCCTCTTCATAGGTGATATCGCGGCCGTGGTTCGTCTCGCGGCAGTAGTCGGCAAAGTCGCCGACGCCGATGCACCACTCGCCTTCCACGTCGCCGGAGCCCTCACCGCGGATGCGCTGCTGCTTGCGGCAGGAGCACACGGACACGCCGATGTGGCCCTCGTACTTCTTCAGCCAATGGGACAGGTGCTCGATCGGCAGAGACTTGCTCTCGGCCGGGATGGCCTTTTCGACCGGGATGACGTGCATGCCGATGCCAGCGCCTCCGGGAGGCACCAGCTCGGTGATGCCCGCCAGCGGCAGATACGCCATGCGCTCAAAGAAATCGGCCGTCTCCGGGAACATGTCCGACTGCTCGGGATTGATCATCATGATCTCGGCGCTGCCGGGAACGAACATGTCCAGCACCCAGCGCTTGGCGTGGTTCGGGTTCTTTCCGTCGAGGTTCTCCCAGTGGAACTCGACCAGGCCGCTCTCGCTGAGCGCCTGCAGCGCCTTCTCCAGATAGGCTCTGTCGAACTGCGGGTTCTTCTTCGCGAGCTGCTCGATCGTGAGCGGCACGCGCTTTTTCATCGTCAGGGCGATATCGAGGATATCGTCCGCCATCTTCTCATCGTACTTCACCGCCGTGAACTTGAGGGCGGAGTTGATGCCCAGATACTCCGGGGCATCCGGCGTGATCTTGTCCTTGCCGAGCAAGACTGTTGCGCGATCCGTGATTTCTTTGCCGAGCTTTGCAATTTTCTCGTCTTTTGTCATGTTCTCGCTTCCTTCTCTGATAGTTTGCATCCAAATAACGACTAGCCGTTGCGACACTTGAGCGGCTTCAACGCCGCCATGTTAATTAATTAACCATGCGATGTCAAGGGCTTCTGGGCATTTTTGAAACAAGTCACAAAAATGTTGTAAAAGAATTGCGAATAAAATCTTGTGTGTGTTGAATCACAGAAACAAAAGTCGTATAATGTCTGAAAAAAGCGAACATTTTTCGTCAGGAGTGTTTGAAATGCAAGATTCATCCTGGAAGTTCAAAGAGGAAGTCGCAGAAACGGCCATTTCCCTCTTTAAGCGCGACGGATACAATAATGTTACGGTCAATGAGATCTGCAAAGCGTGCGGCATCTCCCGCTCCGTATTCTACTCGGTCTTCAACGGCAAGCGCAGCATTCTGGAATACATGGTACAAAAGCCGCAGCACAACGACGACGCGAGCTTTATGAAATTTGCGCACGCGGATAACGATTTTGAACGCATCTGGCAGCTGTTCGACCGGTTCATTGCGATCGCTTATGACTTTGGCCCGGAACTGACGAGCACGCTGTTCATCATGCAGTTCGAATCCCCCGAGGGGATCCGCGCAGCCATCCACGCACTGGACGATCTGTTTGCCACGCTGGCCAACAACTGTGCCAAGGCGGGCATTATCGACACGGAAGAGCCGCCGGATCTGCTGTCGCGCATCGCGACAGATCTGGTCTGCCACGAGCTCTATGTCTGGTGCAGCCAAAAGGGCAACTTCTCACTGCACGCGCGTGCGCGGCAGTATGCCGAGGTCGCCTACCACGTCAAGCCGGAATACCGCATGCCGGCCGAGCAGCGCAACGCGCTGTGAGCTTTGTCATAGAAACCGCTGCTTGATTTTTGCGGAATTGGGCGGCGGTTTTTTTGACATCCTTTCGTATTTGCTGTATCGCGTATATACACAGTGCATATACACGCAAGGAGGCTCATCATGCTGTACGAAAGTGATTATCTTGAAGAACAGGCTGCTCTGCACACGGCGGAAAAGATGTGCGCGGCCGCGCGGACTGCCCCGAAGGCGCATGGGAAGGACACGATGCACACGCTCGTCCTGACCGGAGACGAGAAGGAACAGCTGGCGAAAAAGATGGAGGAATTCGGCATCCGCGAAATGGGCGATAAAATGAACACCTGGTACGGCCGGGACGCCGCCAACGTCCGCCGGGCACAGGCAGTCGTTCTGATCGGTGCAGAGCAGTCATACCGCGGTGTGCCCCACTGCGACTATTGCGGCTTTGATAATTGCGGCAACTGCAAAAACGCCGGCGGAAACTGCACGTTTGCCTATATCGACCTGGGCATTGCCGTTTCTTCTGCAGCCATGGCCGCCGCGATGGATACCGTGGATACTCGCATCATGTTTTCTGTCGGCAAGGCCGCCGCTGAAATGGGGTATGCCGAAAACGTCCTGTGGCTTGGCATTCCGATCTCGATCTCCGGCAAGAGCATCTTTTTCGACCGCGGGATCTTTCATGACTGACAGGAGGCATCATGGGAACGCAGCCATACAAAAGTATTTGCTACTGCACGAATCTCCGCCGGAGCGCAAATATGCTCTCCGATATCTATGACGCTTGTTTAAATCCATCCGGCGTGACCGTTGCGCAGTATTACCTGTTGGTCAATCTGTCCAGACTCGGCAGCGCGAATATCACGCATTGGGCGCAGCGGGTCGGGCTCGACCGGAGCACGATGGTCCGGAATATCAAGCCGCTGCAGACACGCGGCTACGTGGAAACGACCGAGGGGCGCGGAAAGGCGTTCACATTGACACCGGAAGGTGAACACGTTCTGGAGCTGGCAGTCCCGATTTGGGAGCGCACACAGGCGAAAATTCAGGAAGCCTTAGGCGATGACGATGCGCAGGCGCTTTTGCGCATCAGTGAAAAGCTGCAGGAGATTGGCAAATGAAGAAAAGTCTATCATTAGATACCCAAAGAGCTGTCTGACTGCGTTGCAGTCAGACAGCTCTTTTTGAAAAACATGAGTGCCTACAGGCTTTTTCGGCCTCGGCAATTATTCCTACTCACGCACTAAAACCGTGACCTAAATAATTTCGTACAAATTTCGTATTTCGCGGTGTATCAAGGTTGTTGCAGTACTTGCTAATACTACAAATGACAAAAAAGTATGGTGAGGTGTTGTCATCCTTTTTTCTCCTGCACCACGCCGAAGTTCAGCAATCCCAGGTTCGGTCGTTTACTCAATGTCATATACTGATGCGATTCCACACCAGCGGCGCGATGTTGGGCAGATTCTTGTCCCCATCGAGATTATTCGCCGCACCCATACTAATTTTCCCGTCAACTGACATCAGCATAAACAGAGTTGCGGTCGATTCACCTCTCTTGGCTACCCCTTAAAGCTTTTTGCCGCAGTTGGCACAATACTGATAATTGAAAGGATTGAAGTGTGAGCATTCACAAAACCGCATGGTCTGATCTATGTCATAAGCTAAGTATAAATGTTCCAGCTTCTCTTCATCTTTGATTTTTCTTCCGCACATAGGGCAAAACTTGCAATGCTCAGGCACTTTGCTATTGCAGCAATCTGTTATGATCCCGCGAACGCGCTTTTTTAGCTCAGGCGGGGACACGTGCAATCTTCTGTCGTAGGAAATCTCTGCAGTATTTTCGCCAGCTGCATTGCTTCCCCATTGACATATTTCCTCAAGCACAACGGTTATTCTGTAAAAATCTTCACTGTCGCAGCTGTAGCAAACAAAACATCTTCCATTTTCAAACAGCAGCCGTATGCTGTTATCAATGAAAAATCCGCAAGCACCAACACGCATATTTTCAATAATATGGGCGTCAGTTTTCCACCGGCTGAAATCAACTGCTTTCAGCACAGCAAACAGTTTTTCTTTTTGCGCATCGGTAATCTGAAACACGCGCGGTTCAAAGAGCCCTGGGGGATGTCTCAAACCGCCGTCCATGCTGCCGTTGATTTTATTTTCACATCGGATGCTGCCAGTTACCCTGTCATAATCAATATACCGAATGGGGTAATCGCCAAAAGAGACCTGGAGCCTCACGACATTGGAAACATCCATCTCATCTGGCTTCCATCTATATGTCCAATTATCTATATAACTGCCGAAAAAGGCTGTGTCAAACTCACACGAGCGGGCTAACCGTATTGCCTCTAAACCGCATTTTCTACATTTATACTTGATACTCTCTTCAAATTCATCAATTCTTGTGAAATCGTGAGAATCAAAAGCACACGCTTGTTTTCCTGCTGGAAGCTTGCCGTGTCTATTTCGGATTTCCTGTTCGCTAATGCCTTGCATTTTCAGCCTCCGTTTTGCTTGAAAAATAAGCGGCATAAAATGGTATGCCCGCAACACAAAATGCCCGGAAGTTTGAGATTTCAAGGTTTGAGGGAAGCGTTTGTTTATTCCCACTCGCCAAGTGGAAATACAGTCTAAACTTTTTTGTATAGACCGCTTGATTCCATTTGGCTTTATTTGATACCAATTATCCCAATCCTACGGGGTATTCGACTTTCTGCTATCAAAAAGCTATCAGGGGATGCTATCAACGTAAGTGGTTCTCAGTTTTTTGTCTACGCTCATCGCAAGAGTGAAATACTACTTCTTATTTCATTCCACAATCGTTGCCTAATCTCAACCGCTGTATTTATTGAGACAATTCCGAATGAAGTTATTGGTCGATATGTAGAAGCTAATTGTGAATTATGATACTTCCAAATTGCGTTTTCGCTACCATTAACTCTCCCTTGCAGGACCCAAACCATTTTGGGGGCGCTACTTCGAGAGGCAGCGCTTATTTCACAGGAGTATTTGCGAATAACCTCGGGCAAACTATGCTTTTTGATATTTGCTCTGGATGAGAACTTTGCATCAAATATCGCATACTCTTCGTCGTCCTCAGAAGAAGTAAATTTCAAAACAAAGTCCGGTGTGTAATAGTCCGGATTTCCTGCAGGTGGTTTCGTTGTTCTAAAAAGCGTGAGATCATTTTCAAATTGAACCGCACTTATAACCGGTTGATAGTACAGTGTGGCAGTTACTTCACCATTGCTAAGTAGATAAGTATTTGCAACATCCTTTTCATTTTGATAATGCTTATCCGCTGAGACATAGTCAAATTTGAAAACAGGTTCTTTGACATTCGCCTTTTGATATCCGTTGTCAGCTAAAAGTTTCAGAAGCCGTAGCAGGCAATAATACTCAAAGAGTTTATCCAAAGTCTTTACTTGCAGAATTAGCCGCTCTTTTTCTAAGCTATACTCCCCGTACCGGAACCACCGAACTATAATTTCAAACACTTGTGCATAAGGCTTAATCTCGCAAAAAGTGTTTGTTTTTCTCGGCAAGGTATTCAGTACTAACGGTTGGACGTCAAATAATGATAAATACTGTTTGCCCACACTCTGAAGTGTGTCGATTAAGCAATTGAGCTTTTTCAATAGTATTCTGCAAAATGAAATTTGCAAGGACTTGATCGTAATAATTGGTGCGCGGTACTCTTTGGGAAAACTACCGTGAATTCTTGAAATAACACGTTCCTCATTCAAAACGTCTCTATCAAATTCCGCAGAAACCTGCTTTGCGTTTAGCAACGCTGTGTTCAAAAAGCCAATGATGACTCTATTTTCATAAACATCCCAGCTTTTTCGGCTTGCATCTGTTCTGACTTGATATGGCAAGAAGCTTTTACCATGGAACTGAATACCGCTTGTATATGGAACAGCAGCTAACTGATCTGCGTTCTGCAGTATCCAATTAAAACTATCACGAGAAACGTTTGTCACCTTTTCATATGGTACAAGCACTTCGGTATGCTTTATTGTATGCTTACCTTGTGTTTTGAAGTACGCAAAGTTGTTCTTATAACACGCAATTACTTGTTCCAATAATTGAATATACGAACTCAGAGATTTATATGCATGCCTATTCCACTTTCCTTCATACAAGCTATTGCTTGCGCCTCGGTCTGCATTGGAAAAAATCCACTCTCCTACTTGTGCATCATCAAACGCAATTAGCTCTTGAAGAATTTTTTGTATATTTGAAGTATCTTCTTGGTTCTTGCTCATACACAATAAGAACTCAGAAAAGAGCTCCTTTGATGCCCCGTTAGTAAAATTCATAATAAATGAAAGGGCAATAAGGTCATAGTGGAGCAAAAAAGGCTGTTTAGCAAATAGACTGTCGTTATACTTTGTATATCCCTCAACTGTTTCAGTGTCAGGACTCAAAGCAATGCTTCCTACGCGTTCTCCGTTAACGCATACATCAATTGATTCAATGTCATTTTTGAGGTACTTGTCACTTTGAAAGTATATATCGTAGCTTCCGTCCTCATAAACTGCCTCGCACTTTGAAAAATCGACGGAGGACATATCCATGAGACGGTCAGCCAAATCAAGCGTAGTCCTTTGCTTCATGATTTGGCATGATAGAATACACTGCATCATAGATATGTCCTCCTATTTATATGGTTATCTTTAATGGGAGAAGAACTGATAGAAGCCCATATTGCTTTCGGCAATGCGTTTCATCCTTTCGAGATGTTTCGCGCTTATAGGCATATTCTGCATGGTACACTCCTTCAGCAAATCTTCTATCAGCAAACGATAGTTTTCGCCATTGCCGTTGATAGTAGGGAGAATTTTCTGAGAAAAAGCATAATCCAGCGGTGCATACTTTGTCGCTGGAGTATCACGCTCCATGCATCTGCATCCAACTGCGCAATAATTTTTGACCATCTTTTGGTTGCGAGGCATAATTTGGAGCGAATGGTCTCGGAAAACTTTCTGAACTGCATTCCATTTATCTTGAATCACTTCATCAATTACACCATCTTCAGCGACGCTGAATGCATCCCTCATGTCTCCAAAAGATACCATATCTTCGACATTATCAATTTCCTCCTCTACCCCATCATCAATTCTTGTTGGTTCGAGCATAATAACCCAACTTCTGTCCAAGAACCGCGGAGAGAGTTCCTCAGTTGTATGGTCAAAATTAACAGTTGCCAGAAAACGAAGGTGTTCCGGAAGTTTGAAGCTCTTTACTCCACCAAGAGGTATAGAGCGATTGGAAACAGATGTGAAGTCACAATTTCTTAGAAATGCTGCCCAATAATGCTCTATTGGACTAAGATTTGCCTCATCAAGAAGGATAATAAATGGTGCAATTTTCGAACTATCACAACCGTATTCTGAATCCATCAACTCAAAAGCATCAAAAACTTCTCCATTACTGCGTTCCATCTTCTTGGATAGCGGATTGTAATATCCAATGAAATCCTTATGAGAAGACCAGCCACGTTCAACAGAAATATCAACAAAGCGCTTTTGTGGCGCATTGGTTGCCAAACCCAGCGCCTTGGCAAGAATGTTACATAGAGAGGTTTTACCTGTTCCAGGTTCTCCTGCAAAAGTTGTGATAAATCCCTGCGTAATGCAAATCAGGTAATTGGCAACGTCATTAGGTGTTGCATCTCTATGGGCTTTATTGTGGATAAAATCCGTAACACGCCCGATAATATTTGCATAATCCATTGACTCTTTATGTAGCAGAGCCCCATCAAACGGAACAGGAACTTCTACAGTAGGTTCATCTCCTATTCCACGCAAAATTTTATCAAGAAGCTTACTGTCGAGGATTCGCGCTGTTTGCGTTGCTCTATCGTTGAACGCTTTCAACGTAGAGTCAAATTGCTTTTGAAGCTCATTGTTGTCAATCAGTTGCTGATTATAACTGTCCTTTGCTTTATCTCGGTCACTTTTTAGCTGGTCACGTTCTGATATAAGCTTATCGATCTCTTCTCGTAGATCAACTTTCTCGCTTAACGTTTTGTTTTCAGCTCTTAAGCTCTCAAGCTCCTGCGTTAATTCGGAGACCTTCTGGCTATCCTCTTCAGATTCAGCTTCTTTTGTCGCTTTATCGCTTTCTTGCAGAGCAGCGATATTCTTCTGCAATGCGGCTTCTTGAATCTTCAACTCATCCACATGCTTTTGCACTGAAGAGATTTCAATAACTTTATTTTGAATTTGGTCAAAATAGTTGTTTGCAACTTCCTCAGCCAGCGATTGTTTCATATTATTGTCCGTGAGAGCATATTGCACGATGCTCTTCACGCACGATTCTTTTTGCTCGATCCCCTGCAATAGTTCTTGAATTTTTGCGATACGTTCTTCTGTGAACTGAACATTATCTCCGCTTTCGATAAGTTGTTGGACTGTATCCTTTAGTTGCCGCACTTGCTCACGTGTGTATGAATTTTCTACACGCAGAGAGTCAATAAAACTATCAATGAGAGTCTTTTCGCTTATCCAATCGTAGCGAACAGAGCACTCTTCTGGTGTTGGGATGGAGGTTTTAGGAATCAAGATAACTGCCTCTTCACCATCTTGATCTTCAATTACCAAAAGATCGTCATTGTAGGTCATTGCGTTGTATTCGCCAATACTATACTGGTAGTCTTTTACTCCAAGAAGGATCATAGTTCCTTCTTTAGTATCGTATTCGAAAGGACCATACAGTTTTCCCTCATACCTAAGCAGAATTAGCGTGGTGCGAACCATGTGGTCAGGCTCGGATATCGACCGTTCACTTCGAAGTTGATCAATACTACTATTTACATCAATAATTTGATAAAAGCCCTTTCCAGAAAAAGTTTCAATCCATATTTCGGAACTTGCCCTTCCGTACTGAGGATTGTACTTGAGGCTATACATATTTTTTCCATCATAATTTAGATATGGATCCCCGTTAATTCTTATGTTAACTAAAGAACCAAAATCGGAATAAACGTCTTCGGCACTATCACCACCTTGAATTCTAACTTCAATACGTCCAAGCGTGGGAAAATCGGCAGGATCTACAAGGTCATAATCAGCGCCTTTCATCAAAACACGCGGATAAACATAACAGACCCTGTTAACACCACCATAAGGGTCTTCATAGTTTGCATTGTAAGATAACCATGCGAGAATGTTTTTCCCTCTGTACTGCTTAAAATCCATGTGTTTCTCCTCCATTCGATCTTATTAATCTTTATCTGGCATAACGTCAACGATATCTCCAATATTACAATCAAGGGCAACACATATTTTTGAGAGGCTTTCCATAGAGACAAATTCGTTTTTCCCCATTTTGGCAAGCACATTGAAGCTGATACCGGAGGCGTCTTTCAAATCTGTCCGGTTCATTTTCTTATCGATCAACAGCTTCCAGAGCTTATCGTAGGAAATAGGCATTGCAATTCTCCGTTCCAAATTTAAACTGAGTGTATTATAGCACAAAACGACGATATTCGCAAGATAATCTCATCAGAGCGTGAGATGTTCTCTGCAAAGAAAAAGCCTACCGCAGGAGCTTAAATGCTTCTGCGGTAGGCTGTGCCTGATATGGGCTTACACTCGTCCTTTCAGTCCGTTTCTCTTAGCAAGCTCACTTGCAGTCCGTCGGCGCGCATCCGAATACGGCGCGGTCAGACGGACAGCGAAGCGTCTGCGGTCAATCTCGAAGGTCAGGCCGCCCTGTTCATCATCGTCGGTCTGCCTGCACAAATCGGGATGCTCTGCTGCATACTGCGTCAGCCGCTTTTTGAGCGCGGTATTATGCGTCTGAATTTCGACGGCTTTGCTGGCTTCGTCAAAATAGATGCAGGTCGTTTTCTGCCGTTTAGTCAGTCCGGTTTTCATATTGCCTCCATTTCTGCCTGTTCTACGAAAACTGGCGCATTTTCAAGTTTTTTTCTCGGCTCTACACCCGCAAAAACAGGCTGATTTTTGAATGGGGAGCGCCCGGACAATACGCTGCTCGATCTGGACGCTCCCATTCGATAAAATCCGTTTTTCTCAGCTCAACACGACATCAGCGGGCATCGTCCCTCATTGCCGCTTTTTCTCTGCGTGGACGGAAGAAATGCCAGAGGTTATTGCGTTGAATTACGTCTTCATAGTGTTGAACTTTCCCGCGAAGCTCTGCGTTTTCGCGTTCCAGATCCGATGTGCGGAGTTTGCTGCGAACGGATTTGTACTCAGAAAGCTCCTGCTTCAAACCGGCGATCTCTTCCTTGAGCCTTGCAATCAGCCTGTTTGCCGCGTCCAGAGCTTTTTGCAGCTTGGATTCCTTTTTCTCGGCTGTAATGTACTTCTTTGCAAGCGTGGACAGGCGTTCAAAATCCTCACGCTCCACGGCAACCTTGCTTGAGAAGGGAACGGACTTCGCCTCAATCTTTTCGATAGTTGCCACATTGACCTGCTGATTCTGAATTTTCTCAATCTGTCTGCCGAGCGTCGCCGCCTGCTGTTCCTGCTGGCGGTTCTGCTCCGTGAGTTCTGCCAGCCGCGCCTGCTCCTGCTGTACCTTGAACTGCGTCACAGTCAAGTGTTCCTCCGAACTGCCACGTTCACCGCGCTCCACATCGTCGTACCCGGCGTCACGCATATACCGGAAGAAATCATCCTGCAAAACGCTGTAGGACTTCTTGAGAATGGGTTTGCCCTTGGAACTTAAAATCGGCTCACCGTTCTCGTCCAGCGCAGGCTTGGAAGCCCACTTCTTGCTCATGCTGACCTGCTGAATCGTCTCCTTGACCGTCCCCACCAGAGATTTATCCTTGCAGCGTTTCGACCACAGGATTTGTTTCTCCACGACGGGGATATAGATCACATGAAGATGATAGTGGTACACGTCTTGTCCCAGCGCGTCGGACATGGCGCGGTTGCGCTCGTCGGCGTGCATGACTGCCGAAAGGACGTATTGCTCACCGCCGACAATTTTGATTGCAGCTTTGTAGGCATCGGCGTAAAATTGTTTTGCAAATTCATAGCCGCCGTGGTTGAAGAAGTAGGCAGAGTTGACATCGAAGATCAGCTCTCCGAATTTCTCGGCATCCGCTTTCAGACCGCGTGTTGAGATCACGCCGTCAGAGCGCATCTGCTCGAACATCTCCTTATACCCGGCGGTTGGCGTTTTGAAATGGACGTTGTATGGCGTCCGTTCAGGAACGATGTCCTGATTGACATACGACGATTTTTCGCGCTCATTGTGTGCCTGCGCGTTGCCGATGTCTGTATCTTTCATTCTTGCGTTTCTTGCGCTGGTACGGTGAATACCGTCGCCTCTTGCCATAGGCAGTTTACCTCCTGATTTCAGATTGTGCAGGACGGGGGAGCTTTCGGAGAGGCACTTCTGCGGAAGTGTAATAACCCACTATGATACTTTCATCCTGCGGCTGCAA
>OLPE01000590.1_pt1 | contig 32735 bp, 26 predicted proteins | sample 1671901 | NCBI WGS metagenome assembly OLPE01 (sample SAMEA3136624, study PRJEB25190) | human gut metagenome | biome: human gut; feature: human-associated habitat; material: faeces | place: Austria | collected 2013 | reverse complement strand
TCCTGCAAGACCTACAATGCCTTTGGAAAGAACCACTGCACCCAGCACCGGATTGACTATGACACCCTTTACAGCCATGTGCTGCGGAAAATCCGGGAATGTGCCAGAGCTGCCCTGATGGACGGGGAAGCGGTTGCCGACCGCCTGACCAATACCTGTGAAGCCGAGCAGCGGGAACAGCGGGAAGCAATGGAACGCTCCCTTACAAGGGACGAGGAACGGATTGAGGTTCTGGACAAAATGGTAATGCGGCTTTATGAGGATATGATTGCAGGGCGTATCAGTGAGCAGAATTTCAACACCATGCTGGAAAAGACACAGACCGAGCAGACGGAGCTTAAAACAAAAGTGTCCGAGGGCAGAAAGCGGCTGTCCGATGAAGTCCAGCTTGCCAATGACGCAAAACAATGGGTGGAAGCCATTCAGGAATACGCCAACATCACAGAGCTGGACGCAGCCACCCTCAACCGCTTAATCAAAGAAATCGTCGTGCATGAGCGCATTGACGAAGATAAAACAAGACACATTTCTATCGAAATTCATTTTAATCTCAAACCCATCCCGGAGGTGGAACAGGTCACTGCCTGACCTGTCCCGCCGGGACGGTTCTCTTAACAACACCATATAGATTTTTTGTACGCCGCCGCCCGCCATCGAGCAGAGTTTTACACCTAATTGGGGATAAAACAGCTCATGGCTGGCGGCGGTGTTGCCCTCATCGGCACCACCCTTGTACCTCTGCTCTCCGGACTGTTCGGTTAATCACAAAACAAGGAGGTAATCGCCTTTGGACAGCATACTCCAACAGATCACAGACTGGCTGAAAGAAATGCTCGTTTCAGCTATTATGGGAAATCTGTCGGGGATGTTTGAGTCCGTCAACAACCAGGTTGGCGAGATAGCAACCTCCGTTGGCATGACCCCGGCGAATTTTTCGCCGGGTGTCTTTGCCATGGTACGAAACATCTCCGAGTCAGTGATTATCCCAATCGCAGGCTTGATTCTGACCTTCATTGCCTGTTATGAGCTAATTCAGATGATTATTGACCACAACAATCTGGCGAATTTTGAAACCTGGATCTTCTTCAAATGGGTGTTCAAGACTTTTGTTGCGGTCATGTTAATCACAAACACATTCAATATCACGATGGCTGTGTTCGATGTGGCACAGCACGTTATAAACGCAAGCGCCGGTATCATATCCGGAAATACTGCCATAGATGCTTCGGCATTGGAAACAATGGAAGAAACGCTGATGGCAATGGATTTGGGGCCTTTGCTTGGCTTGTTCCTACAATCCTTTATCGTACAGGTCACGATGTCCGCTTTGGCAATCATCATCTTTGTGATCGTCTACGGTCGAATGATTGAAATTTATCTGATGGTCAGCCTTGCCCCGATTCCGCTTTCCACTTTTGGAAACAGAGAACAGAGCAATATCGGACAGAATTATCTGCGTTCGCTGTTTGCAATCGGATTCCAGGGATTCCTGATTATGATCTGCGTGGGCATTTATGCGGTGCTGATTCAGTCTATCGCATTCAGTGATGACATCATCGGCTCTATCTGGGGTGTTATGGGCTACACTGTCCTTTTGTGCTTCACCCTATTTAAGACCGGTTCGCTTGCGAAGGGTGTATTCAGCGCTCATTAAAGGAAGGAGGAAATTGTTTGGCAGCGTATATTCCCGTACCTCGTGACCTGACGAGGGTAAAAACAAAAGTGTTCTTCAATCTGACGAAACGGCAGTTACTTTGCTTTGGTGCGGCGGCGCTCATCGGAGTGCCGATTTTCTTTCTGGTCAAAGCAACCGGAAATGTGAGCCTTGCAGCACTGTCCATGATGATCGTCATGTTGCCGTTGTTCTTTCTGGCAATGTATGAAAAGGATGGTACCTATATAATTTGGATAGCTGAGAAGCCTGTCCGCGTAATCGGAAAGCCGGTTTTTGATCTCATTGACGGCGACATTTGTATGAGAAAGCACACAGATTCCTGCACCGTTTTCGAGCGGCATTCTATCCGCTAACAATTTCAGTTTTGCGAGAAGAACCGTTGTCTTTCCGCTGCCGGGACAGGCTGCTACATCTGTTGAATGCCAACAGCGTATAACATTCCTTGCATCTTCTGGAAAATGTGCACCATGCGGCAAAAGGAGTTCTTCCGCGGCTTGAATATCTTGGTCGGAAATCTGCCATTCCATCATAGAATCCTCCTATCTACACCGCTTCTCCTGCCGCATATTTAATGGCATTCACAATATAGCTTAAAAACAGATCGTTCTCGATCTTAGATTTTAATACCGCCTTCTTTCCTTCGTCGGTTTTGAATCCATACAAGTCGAGATCAAACATCTTTTCTTGTGTCTGCCCATCTGGAATTATGGATACTTCCCAACGCAAAAGCGAAGCTAAACACTGGGCAACGATCGCTTTCAGGCTGCTTTTTCCATCGCCATTAAGCATTAAATCATAAATATTGTATGCCCTCTCAGCAGCAGAGAACCCATTCCACGCCTGCGCTTCTGCTTCGGCGTCACGATTTGCTTCATCAATCTTGGCATCAGTCAGTGAAATATGCTCTTGCGCATTCAGAATTTTCTTTCCGTAATGAACCGCCTTATGGAAATCATCCGAAAGGCAACTCATAGCAATGCAATACTCGAGCGTCCATCGTGGTGAAGTAAAGCCGTGCACGGAGCCATTTGTATATTTTCTGTCTCCTTTTTCTTTAGCCTGCAAAGATTCAGCTTCCTTCTCGTTGAATGTTTTCTCCTTTGTCGTGGGCTCGACATCGTATGGTCTAACATCACAATCTGTTATTACAGAAACAGGTATTCCTATATCGGCGCCGTCTTTTCTTACCATAATTCCGCTATATCGAAGAAAAGCTGTGCTTCCAACATTTACAATGGATATACCGTATTTCTCCAATGGATAGCCGAGAATGTCTGCAATGACAGGAATTAAAATATTCTCTGCATCACCCTCGACCATTATGATACCCTTAGCAAAAAACAAATTGGCCTTTGTTGAGTCGAGAAAACGCTGGAGGAACAGGTAATCACCCTTTTGTAATCCGGTTCGCCCTTCAGCCAAATCATATCCGGCACCATTCTTCATTAAAATCAAATTCTTGAGGTTGATTTTTGATGCCAAAATGGGGCTATGCGTGGATATGATAATTTGGACATCATTCTCGTTATACTCGTTCTGGAGATAACTGATTAGTCGAAGCTGCGCTTGCGGATGCAGATGGGCTTCCAATTCTTCGATTAGAGCCAGTTTCAGGCCACCATCTGTATCATCCTTAAGGAGCAATAACTCCGCCGCAATAAATAGCAGATTCAATTCCCCAAGCCCGGGGTTGATCTCAGGAGCATTCAATGACAGGGACTCCAGTATAGCTTTTAGCTGAATATCCGAGGTTTTTAATTCTGCATCACTGGCTTGGCCTTTATCACTAAATGACTCTAAATTACTGCGGATCGTCTGGAGAATGCGTTTTCCATCCGTATCTCCTATAAAATAATCCTCAATGCGTTGATTCGCATCCCGAAAAATATCGAGAACTGTATGTTCTTTTTTATCTTTGAAAACAGGGTGATTTAGAAGTATTTGCGAGATTCTGGAACCACGCCCGGAACTCATTTCTCGCTCGGCATCACGGAGCGGTTTCAAATAAACAGCTTTCAGCAATTCTCTTGCTTTTCCATCAATCGAAATTCCATCGTCTATATCGCCCACGCGCAATTCCTGATAGATTTTATGTCCTTCTTTCCATGCACGTTAATGAAGTTCAAGCGTATATTCAATGCCATTCTCCGTTTGGTTGAATGAAAGATATTCGATAAAGTTCTTTGCTTCGTTCTGTGTAAAATCTGAAATCGTACAATCGATCTTGAACTCTGAGCACGCATCTTCGCCAACAGGCTTATAAAAATCCTCATCTGACGGCCGGATATACTCATTGCTCTGTGTCAACAAGACTAATTTTAATGCGTCAATTACAGCGGTTTTTCCCGAATCGTTTTCGCCAATCAGTGCGTTTAGACCTTTGTGAAAAGTGATTTTTAAGCCGGGAGCGTCATCCACAGATTTGAATTGGCGGAAATCATACACTCTTAATTCGGATATAATCATTTTTTCACACTCACTTCCAATAGTAATTTCATAGGGGATGTTGTTTCTAAGAATACACTGTCACTGCTTTTTCCTGCGAACTATTATCTGCATATACTTTGCCTGTTTTATGTGCAGAAACCGTATTGACCTATGCAGAAAACCGTTTAATACTCCTTGCTTAGCAGAAAGTCCGCCAGATGCATAATTTTGACACCGTTGATGTTGCCTGCGGCCAGTTCGTCCATCGTCACCACATACTTCGGGTAATGGTCTTTGATCTCCAGCAGGTTGGCAACCTCCCGGTCGGATTCCTCCGGCAGATTGCGGCATACCTGCACATAGATCCGCTCGTCCCGTCGCACGGCCACGAAGTCGATCTCCTTGGTGGAGTTTTTGCCGATATACACATCATAACCCTTCCGCCGAAGCTCAAAGTACACGATGTTCTCCAGCATAGCGGCAACGGATTTCGGATTAAAGCCCATCATGCAGTATTTGAGAGAAGCGTCCGCAAGATAGAATTTCTCCTGCGTTTTCAGGACGGTCTTGCCCTGCATATCGTACCGCTGACAACGATAGATTACAAAAGCCTTTTCCAACCATTCCAGATAGTTATAGACTGCTTCCACCGAGAGGGAGCGTCCTTCGCCTTTCATGAATTTCACGATGGCGTTGGCAGAAAAAGTCTTGCCGACATTCTCTACAACATACTTTACCACACGGTTGAACAGGTCGAAGTTTGTGATATTGTGCCGCTTGGTGATGTCGCTGGTGATAACGGAATTGTAGATACCCTCGACGATCTGATAGGACGAACGCTCGTCAAAGTTCCCAAGCGCAACGATGGGGAAACCGCCCATGCGGATATACTCGTTCAAAAGCTCTTTCGGCGTGCGTCCGCTGTCCTTCTTAAACTCCAGATATTCGGCAAAGGACAGCGTAAAAACAGGGATGGAGATATAGCGTCCCGTCAGATAGGTGGAGATCTCACTGGACATCAGCTTGGAATTGGAGCCTGTCACATAAATGTCGGTATTGGAATCCTCCAGCAGACTGTTGACTGCCTTTTCCCAGCCGTCCACCTCCTGCACCTCGTCCAGCAGAAGATAGTAGCGTTCGCTGTCGGTCATTTTTTCTTTTATATCCCGGTACATCTGCTTGGCGGTCATGCCCTCGTCCAGCTCTTCCGAGGTATAGCGCAGATGGATCACATGGTCTGCCGCAATGCCGCTGCCGAGCAGGTCGTCTTTCAGCATATCCAAAATGGTCGATTTTCCGCAGCGGCGGATTCCGGCAAGAATCTTTACCAGCGGAACATCCCGATAGGTTTTCAGCATATCCAAATAGTGGGGCCTAACGATCATGGTATCGCCTCCTTGTTATTAGTATAGCCAAAAACGCCGTTTTGGTCAATAGTTTTTTCTGAAAATCCAGAAAAACTTTTTATACGGAGCATCTTTTTCGACTCGCTTTGCATTTCTGCCAACAGAAAAGCGGCACAGATCTCTCTGCACCGCTTTCGTCGTACCTTATATCGCTTTGATTTTTTTGAGGTAGGCCACGGCATCGGTATGTCCGCGGAAGTAGATGTGCTGCCGTTCCATGTCCTCCATTTGGCGGACAAGGTTCAGATAGTCCACATACGCCCGATGTTCCTCTGCGGTCATGCGGATCTCGCCGCTGCCCTCGTTCATTTTGTCGATGACGGGGTACTGCGTTTTCAGCTTGTCCATACGGTCGGAAAGCGCGGCGTAGTCCTCGTCGGTATTCAGCAGATCCATCACAATATCACTGTCGATCTCCGCAAAGGCATCCTCGATGCGGGATGGCAGGTCAAAATAGTTGTCGCTCACGGTGCTCACTTCCTTATCGTTTTTATTATACTATACCCAAACCGCAAGGCAATATCAAAGGTGCAAATTTTATCGTTCGGGCTGTTCCGTCTGCCGTGGGGCTGCGGAGCGGACAGGGACGGCGGGCGAACTGATCCGATATTCTTCGGGGATGTTCTCGATGTCACCGTCGTAGATGTCCACAAAGCGGCCGCCGTTTGAACGCACATAGCCGTTATCCCCGAACACGCCGCCTTCTTCATACCGAATATCCCGTCCGAATCCCTCATAATCAATATAGTTTGCCAGTGCGCCGAGATTGCTTGTGTCGTAGCAGCCGCTTTCCTCGATCCAGTAATAGCCGAGGTCATAGTCATTCTGCACGCCGGGCAGGTAATCAAAGCAGTCCAAATTCTCGGTCAGGTTGATCAGCTCCTGCACACTGCCGGTGTTCTCACCCAAGTCCAAGACTGCCTGCCAGAAATCGTCGCTCTCCCGCAGCTCCATGATCTGCCCGGCGAGGTAGTTCAGCTCGCTCAGGCTCTCATATTCTCCGAGCACCTTGCCGATGGCCGCATCCGGGCAGTCATAGTCTGTGATAAACCACTCCTCATAGCGCCGCCCGATGCCGATGCGCCGGAAAACCGCCTGCATTTCTTCATTTGTCACGGGAAACTTCACCCATTCGCCCACCAAAAAGCCCTCATTGTATTTGCCGAGGTTGGTAACAAAGGCTTCAAAGGCGCAGTCCCTTGTATCTGATACATTCATCATAGCTGCCTCCGTTATCGTTCCTGCACCGGCGCCTGCCTGCGGGGGATGGAAAAGCCGTAAACATGGGCGATCTCGTCGCCCAGCCTGCGGGTCACTCTTGTAATGTCCGCACGGGTGGCAATGCCCCGGTAGAGTTTTTCTTTCAGGTTCTCGATCTGCGTGTCGCTCACACCGTCCTTGTAGGCACGGTAAAGATAATGGTTCGTGCCGTCGTGATGGATGGCATCGCAGCGGAAGTCGCCGTTTTTATCCACATACCAAGTGCTGTAATCTATGTCCCGTTCGCTGTAAAGGCAGTCCCGGATATTGCCGCTCGGAATTTCCTTGTAGCCCATGCGGCGGCCGTGCCAAAGACCCAGATCACCGACAACGAGAATGGGACGGGAGAGCTGAATGTCCAGATTGGAGCGCTCGTCGTCCAGATAGTCGCCGTTCAGCTCATACATCAGTCCTATACGCTCGGCTTCGGTGAGGTCGGGGTATTGCTCCTCCAAATCCTCCCGCCAGTCGTCGTAGTCAATGTCGTTGCTCCAAATGATGTGCCTGCCGTCCTTCATTGCGTCCGTCCCTCGCTTTCTGCCATCAGAAATTGTCCGAACTCGGTAAAGGCGTACCAGTTCGTGCGGTCGAAGCGGCTCTCGTTGAACCGTCCCTTGGTGAGCACTCGCCCCTTGACCAGCCGTTTCAGGGCATAGCGGATCTCATCGTAGGACAGAAACGGGAAAGAGCCGGTCATCATCTGCACCGAACAGCGCACCCAGACCTTGCCCTCATGGAGCTGCGGCGACTCGGTGCTTTTCTGCTCAATACAATCCCAAAGGAAGCAGGCCAGCACCGCCGCATTGACTCCGTACTTTTTCGCTATGTCCGAATCAAAGAAATGAACCATAATCTTGCCTCCTTTTTTGTTTTCGGGATATGTAAAAGGGGCAGCGAATTTCGCCGCCCCAAGGCTTACTTCTTCTTTGCTTTGATCTTCAGGAAGATCAAAGCGCCGACGATAAACACGACCAGCCCGATTGCCAGAATGGTTTTCAGCTCCATTACTCTGCGCCCTCCTTTCTGCGTTTTCTGAATCCGACTACGCCCAACACAGCAGCACCCGCAGCGGAAATGCCGAGCAGGGCAAGCCACAGGGCGGGGTTGCTGTCGTCGCCGGTTTTCGGCGTGTCACGAAGCTCGTTGTGCATCTCCACTTTCGTCACCGCACCCTCAAACACGGATGCCGTCTTGTCGGCGGGCAGCACATAGGCGGAAGATGCACCGTCCGACACCTCGGACACCACATACTCACCGATGCGGAGATCATCAATGATGATCTCGCCGTTTTTGTCGGTGGTGAATACGCCGACATAGCCGTTCGGACCGGTGACACGGAACGAAAAGCCCTCAATTTTGCCGTCCGAGGAAGTCTTGATGATTTTCAGAGAGCCGATCTGCGGCGCATTGACAAATCCCTTTCCGGCCTCGTTTTCCACGGTCACGGTCTTGCCGTCCTCAGCGATCTCGAAATAGTAGGCGTTTTCATCCAGATAGAAGCCCTCCGGCGCTTTCGTTTCTTTGACATAATAGCCGCCGTAGAGCAAATCGGACATTTCATAAACGCCGATGCCGGTTTCAGTCAGCGTGCCGACCAGTGCATCGTCGGCATCCAACTTCTTATTGCCATTGCTGTCACGGCAGACGGTGAACTCCGCACCCGTCAGCTTGTTGTCGGGATAGTCCCGGTCAATCTTGGTGAGCTGCACCGTGCCACGGATGCGGGTGTTTTCGATCTCCACCTCGATCACCGCACCGTCCGCATCGACGGTCACGGGATAGGTTTTCTCCGACAGCACAAAGCCGGTCGGAGCTTCGATCTCCCTCACGATCCAGTTGCCGTAAGGCACACGGGCAAAAGAAAAACTGCCGTCCTCGGCAGAGGTGGCAGTCAGGATGGCGTTTTCAGTCGTAAACTCGGTGCAGTCCGCACGGGACAGTCCGATCAGCGCACCGGCAAGGCCGCTGCCGTCCTCGTCCTTTTTCAGTCCGTGGATCTCGCCGTAGAGCAGCTTGTTTTCGATGGGTGCGCCGCCGTTTGCCTTGATGTCCACCAGCGCCGTGTCCTGCCCGGCGTATTCAAATACGATGGGGTACTTTTCGTCGGAGAGGATATAGTGTTCGTCTGTGGAAAGCTCTTTGAGATAGTAGCTGCCAAACGGCAGGTCGGTCTTGCAGACGGCGTGACCGTTTTCGTCCACCGACACAATTTCCAGCAGGCCGTCGGCGGGAATGATGCCGCCGTCAGCGGCGGTCAGCTCCTCGGCGGCAAACAGCCCAAAGGTCACGGCGGTAAGCTCACCGTTCTTGCCAATGCCGAAATGCTCGTCCTGCTCCAAGACCTTATCCAGAGAAACGGCGGCTTTCTGCCGCTCATTGCAGAAGTCGGCGGCGGTTTCGGTGATCTCGACCTCCTGTCCGGCGTAGACAAGTTCTGCTGTGTGGACTTCGGTGTTCAGCATATAGCCGGTGGGTGCGGTGATTTCCTTGACCTCGTATTTGCCGAGATACAGCGGCTTGCTTTCGGCAAGTCCCGATTCGTCGGTGGTCACGGTATCGACGACCTCTCCGGCCGCATAGCGGAGCGTACCGTCCGGCGTGATGATGTCCTCGGCAGCGGTGATCTCATAGACTGCACCCGCAAGCCCCTTGACCGCAAACACCGGCTGATAGATGGCGTCCGCCTCAGTAACGGAGGAAAAGACCTCGCCGCTCTTGCTGATCCGGATCACGCCCTTTTGCGCCGTATTCGGCTTTGTGACTTCGACCACCGTGACGGCATTTTCCTCCGTGGCGTTGTCGGCGGTCACATCAAAATAGATTGGCTCACTGTTCAGCGTGTAGCCGTAGGGGGCGGAAACCTCCACCAGCGAATAGCCTGTGCCGTATTCCAACTTTTCGGGCGTGATAAGATAGCCGTCGCTGTTGGTATAAAAGGTGTCGATGGTGGTGACTTCGGGATAGGTGAAAGTCTGCGTGATAAGCGACCCGTCCGGGCGGTAGAGTCGGAAACCTGCGCCCGCCAGCGGAATGACCTTGCCCGTTTCGGCGTCCACCTTGACGATCTTGATATAACTCTCAAAGTTGCGGTTGTTGGCAAGGTAGCGATAGGTCTGCCCGTCCTTGGAGATATACACATCGAAATCGGCAAGCAGCTCACGGCCGTCCCAGCCCTTAGTCTGATGCACCGTATAGATGCCGTAGGGCAGGTCTTTGGTGACCGCATAGCCATTTTCGTCGCAGATCAGGTAGTCACGCTCGGATGCCTTGGCGCTTTCATAAGAGCCTGTGGCTTTCAGAAAAACCGCGAACTCCGCTCCGGCCTCCGGCGTTTCAAGCTGGGTTTCGCCGTCGTCGGTGTGCTTGATGATGGCGATTCTGCCCTTGATGATCTGCTCGGTCACATCGTTTGCCGTGGTGCTATATTCCACGGTGTAGTTCTTTGCCTCTGTGCCGATGGGGTAAACGGTGCTGTCCAGCAGATAGCCCTCCGAGGGCGTGATCTCACGGATGGTCCAGTCGTCGCCGCAGACATAGTATTTCGTGGTAAACTGTCCGTTGGCATCGGTGGTGTAGGTGTCCACAAGCTGGTCGCCCTTATAGATACCATAGACGGCACCGGCAAGGGTAGCATCGCCCTGCGGCAGACCCGTTTCGGCATCGCTCTTAGTGACGGTGACATTCCACTTTTTCAGGATGTTCGTAAAGCTCTTGTTCGTGACGGTGTTCCATTCCACCGCCGCTGTCTGCTGTTCGGGGACGACATAGCGGATCGCCGTATCAACTTCCTCCAGCGTGTAGCCCGTGCCGATCAGCACATCGGAAAACACGGCTTTACCCGTGCTGTCGGTCACGGCGTATTCATCCACCGCAAGCCCCGAAAGCGAAGTGCCGTAGAGGTGGAATTTCACGCCCTCGTTCAAGCCGTCCTCGGAGGTCTTGGTCACGATGAGCGTTCCGCGCTTCAAGGTGTTATTGAAATTGACCGTTGCCACCTGACCGCTGACGACGGTAACACGGCGCACCTCCTGCGGCTCGTATTTGTCGTAGCTCTGCTCGGTGACGGTGTAAACGCCGGGGGCAAGGTTGTCGATCTGAATGACACCGCCTGCGCCCGTCGTAACGGTCTTGTTCACACCGTTTCCGGTGATCGTAAAAGAAACACCCTCGACCTTGCCATCCTCGCTGGTCTTGATGATCTTGGCGCTGCCATAGCTGACCTTGATGTTCAGATAGCCTTTTACGGGATCGTTCACCGTCTGTGCATAGGTGACGGTATCTTGCAGCTTTCCGTTCGGGCCGTACACGCCGTCCGTCCAAGTGATGACACCGCGCCGCTGCGAATTTCTCTTTTCGGCTGTAATGGTGACGGTATCACTCGGCGCATCGTCCGCCGTGATGGTCAGCGTGTTTCCGCTGACAGAAAAGCGGATGCCAGAAGCGTTTGCGGAGAAGGCATAGTCGGAAAGCACACCGTTGGTATCGGTCAGAGTGGCAGTGTAGGTTTCGCCGTTCCATTCAAGCTCGATATTCCGGGCTTTTCCCACAGATTTTGCAAGAAAGCTCGGCACCTTGGAATGGCGCTGAACGCTTGCCGCAATGGAATTGTAATAGCTCATGATCTGACTGTACAGCGGGTGGTTCGTGCTGATCTGCTCCACGATGGCGCTTTTGCCGCCCGTGCCGACCTTATTGAAATCGGCATCACGCTCACCGACGACGGTTTCCCAGATCAAAAGCTGGGTTGCAACGGCATGAGCCAGCTTGTCGCCACCCTCATTCTGTGAGCGCCAAGAGGTCGAGATCGTCACTGTATAGCCATACTGAAAGATACGGCCGATGAACAGCTTAATGTCATCGGGGGAAATGGTGCTGTTGTAGGACGACGGATATTCGTCCCAGAAATCCTCCCCCTTTTTCGTAAAGGTGTTGCCCGTCTGCTGCGGCACGCCGGGTTCGATGCAGTAGCAGATATTGCCCTCATACGAACCCATTGCACGGATCGTTGTAAAACGGGATGTTGCCGTAGACCAGCCGTTCATAAAGCTCAGGCTGTCGTGTCCCCATTCGCCGCCGTAGTTGGCGTCGCCGTCACGGGGATAGGAGATAAGATATACTTCGTCGGTTTCTTCTGCGGCAAATGCGGTCGTTCCCATGCCAAACAGCGTGGTAACGCACATCAGCATCGCAAGAAACAGCGACAGCGTTCGTTTGAATTTCTGCGTTTTCATTGAGTGACCTCCTTAAAATGAAAAAACGCACCGTGTTTCTCGGTGCGTTCCTCGGTAAATATTTGATTTTCAGGCATAACCGATATACAGATCGTATTGCCCGTCGGAGCGTGCCTCCGCCCATATCCACACATCTGTTATATCCTCGTCACGGGCGTATCGGTTCAGCCTGCTTTGAATGGCCTGTTCCAGATAGGAGCAGTGCGTACCTGCCGAAATAGGATTGTCCCAACAATCCACCGCCGAACTTTCCAGCCGCAGCCCTACACTTTCGGCGTAGGCTTTGGCATAATCGATCCAAGTCTGAATGTCAAATATCGGCTCTGCGGGTTCTTCTGTGGCGGCTCCTGCGGTGGTGTTTCCGTAGGTTCTTCCGATAGTTCGGGTTCGGATGCTTTCGGTGGTGTCGTTTCCGTGGAGCTGCTGACAGTCGGTGGCATTTCCTCTTTGGCAGGGGTTGAAATCTCCGGCTGCGCTTTCTCCGTTTCGGGTTCGGCTGTATTCTCTGCGGGAATCTCTGTACTTTCCGAAACAGAAACCGTTGCTTGCTCCTGCGGCACAGTGCTTTGTGCAGGCTTAGTCGTGACCGTTTCCTGCGAAGATGGCACAGACACCTCGGAGCGATCCGCTTTTGCACAGCCCGAAAGTGAAAGTGCCAGCAGCACTAAAACGGCGATGATCCTTGCGTTTTTCATACTCGCAATCCTCCTTTGCTCTTACATTGTACGGATCACTGCCGGAAACTGCAAAGCTGTGAGTGCTGCCGCCGCTGTAACATCTCCTTTTTCGGGAAGTACAGGTAGTTTCGAGGGGGTGAGGTGTGGAGAGGGGGAACACGCCGACACAGCCGTACATCCATTGAAAATGGGTATGGCTGCCCCTTGGTAGTGACTATCGTTCCATATCCCGCTGGCGTTCCCGCCTGCGGTACAGTTCCAATGCCTTGATGATGGTATCTTCAATTTTCTGTGCGGGCGTCCCCGGAGCAAAATACTTGCTGATACGCTCTTTCGGCATTTTGAACTGCTCACGCTGGTTCGGTTTTTCCTCCTGCATAATGGAAAGGATGACTTCTGCGGACAGCTTTCCGTCCCGGCTGAACTCTTTCATTTTGATGGCCTGTGCCAGTGACGGCGTGCAGTCCTCGCACTCCATTGTGTCGTATAGGCTCTGCTGCTGTTCTTTGGAGAGGTAGGAAAGCTCTACGGCGGGGCGGAAAGCGATCTTGCCGCTATCCACCATGTCAAGCACCGATGGGATCAGCTCGGTCAGGCGGATATAGCGATAAATCTGTGGCTGACTGTCGCCACTCTTTTGACTGACCTGCTGTGCGGAGGTCAGTCCTTTCAACTTCTTATCCAGTGGAGAAGAAGTTAAGTCTGTTCTTTCACCTTGCCGCTTCATGGCTTCCAGCTTCATCTTATAGGCAAATGCCTTTTCGGACGGCAAGATCGTTTCTCGCTGCAAGTTGCTGTCCACCATGATGATCGTCGCTTCATCATCGGTGAGATTGCGGACGATACAGGGCATTTCGGTGATCCCTGCCAGCGTTGCCGCACACTTTCGCCTATGACCGGCGACCATCTCATAGCCGCCATCCGCTTTGGGGCGGACAAGGGCAGGCACCAGCACTCCATACTGCTTTACGCTGTCTACCATCTCCGCCATAGCCTCGTCCTGCTTGACCTTGAACGGATGGTTGGGAAAGTCGGAGATGTCGGCGGGATTCAGTGTGACGACCTTTTCAAGCTGCGCTTCCGCGCGGCTCTCGTCGGTGGAGAACAGGTCATCGAGCGGCGTCATCCCTAAATCTCTCGGTTTTGCGCTCAAGTTCCAACACCTCCTTCGTCAGCGAGCGGTATGCGGCGGCGACCTTGCCGTTCTTGTCGTGGGCAAAGATGCTCTTGCCTCGGCCGCTGGTTTCTGCGGCTCGGACGGAAAAGGGAATTTCCGTCCCGAACACCCGGATTTTTTCGCCGTAGTGGGCGCGCAGAGATGCGATGATTTCCTTGGCTTCGTTGGTGCGGCTGTCCACCATCGTGAACAGGATGCCGTCGATTTTCAGCTTCGGGTTGATCTGCCGCTTGACCTTTGCAATGGACTGCATCAGCAGGTCAAGCCCCTTTGCCGAGAGATACGACGGCTGGGACGGGATGATCACGCTGTCCGCTGCGGCCAGTGAGTTGATCGGCATCATACCGAGCGACGGCATACAGTCAATGAGGATATAGTCGTAATGGGGTTTGACCGCATTGATATATGTCCGCAGCACGCTTTCCCGGCTCATGGCGTTGATCAACCGAATCTCCATGCCGGACAGTTCAATATTCGCCGGGAGCAGGTCAACACCCTCACAGTGGTGCAGAATACCGCAGCCGTCCGGAATGGGGGTATCGTCGATCACATTCTGCATGATGTCCGCCAGTGTAACGGGCAGCTCATCCGGTTTCGGGTAGCCGAGGGAGAGGGTCAAAGAGCCTTGCGCGTCTGCGTCAATGAGCAACACCCGCTTGTTCTGCTGGGCAAGCCCGATGCCGAGGTTAGCGGTGGTCGTGGTTTTGCCCACGCCGCCCTTTTGGTTCGTCACCGCGATCACTTTGCAATTCGCCATATGGGTTTCCTCCTTTGCATAAATTTAGCCGCCTGCGGCGAAGCAGACGGCTATGTAGAGAAGCAAAACGACCGCTTGCTTTTACGGCAGGCGGTCGTTTTACGGTAGGACACAAGAGGACACACGGTTCACATTTTCAGTTGAACGCTTTTCCATCCCCAAATTATTCTGCTAATACTTTTGCAATACGGCACGAAAATTAGCAGGATATTGAGGGAAACGCACTGATTTTCAAAGGAACTCAAATCATCGAAAATCCTTGATATTCCAAGGCTTTTCGGACATTACAGGACACACAGGTACACGGTTAAAAACGAGATTTTTTGAACTCCTAAGCGGCAGGCCACTGGTTCGAATCCAGCCGGGGGTGCCAGAAGCAAAGCCGAAAGTCCTTGTTTTCAGGGGCTTTCGGCGTTCCTTATTTTCTGCTGAGTTTGGCTGCTTGCTCATTGCAAATCGCAGGCTTTGCATTTCGAGGTTAAGACCGATCACTTTCTCAACAATTCCACAATTGTCATTTTGCGAATTCGCACTCCGCCACGAAAGCGGCGCAAGCCGTTGTCCCTAACGCCGGTGTACCAAAAGCAAAACAAGGTCAAAAAGTATCGGAAACCGCAAGATTCCCGACACTTTTCACCGGTTTATCTCTTCCTCCGCGCATGGCCATTCGTTGTCCGTCGCGTGTTTCGCCCCTGTATTTCCCGAATTTTAAACCTGTTCTTTCCTGATTTGCACCGTTTTCCCCTATATGGAATTGACGAAAGTTAACAGGCGCTATATAATTGTGTTATCTTAAATGGCAAAATAGTAATTTTTTGCATTTTTGTATACTGCGTGTTTATTTGCCGCCCAGCGGCAAAGCGGGAAGGAGAATCAACATGGCAGAGCTCTGGTATTGCCTGGATCAGTTACCGGATCTGACGCTGAACAAATACGCCTCGCTGGAGGGCAGCGGTGTCGATGGCGTCATACAAAAGCACATCGCCTTTCTGCGTCAGCTCAACCGGAAGGGGATCGTATCGGGTCTGTCCTTTCATCTGTTCTACTTGTACACGCAGCCGGAAGAGCCGGCGCTGGATCGTCCGGGGCAGCGGCTGAAGATCTTCCTGCTCGTCCGCGGGCGCGATGACGCGCTGCGCAACGTGCCGGCGCTCATCAAGGCCTCTCCCCTGTGGGAGTTTTATCCGTTCCGAGGGCAGCAGGCGCCGGACGATGCCGGTCAGGCGGATGTACCGCCGGCATCCCTGCGCGGTTATCTGGCAGAGCGCGGCCTTTCCGAGCCGGTATTCCCGGTGTGCTGCGCCCTGACAAAATCGGAGACTCTGCTCCCGTCCGAAAACGGTGAGAGCGGCGGCTATTATATGATCCGTGACTGGGAGATGAATGAGGACGGCCGCCTGTACAATATGTGTACGATGATGGAGGCGCTCGGCAAGACAGCGCTCTACCGTGTCGACCTCTATCCCGTGGAGCGAAGCGCCGCACTGCGCGAAGCGCTGCGGAAGCCGATGAGCATCCTGCGCAAGCGGCAGGACGAACGAGCCGGCGGGCGGCGCGATTATGACGGCAAGGACGTGCTCGATAGCTATGACAATCTGATCGAAAAATTTGATTCCTCTCCGCACTTCATTGCAAATATCTTTGTCCTTGCCGGCTCGCACGAAGATGCCGCCTCCATTCTGGACGCCGCGGGCGCAGAGAGCCTGATGAAAGGCAAATACACCGTGGCCACCTTCTCCGCACCCGCGGAGGGCTTCCGGCCGCTGAGTTTTCTCGACGGCATCGCGCAGCCGCTCGAAAACCTGCGCGAGCACATGGTCATGCGCACAGGCAAGCCCGGACTGATCGTGTGCCGGGAGGACACAGCCAACCTGAACCTGAACTACCTGCCGTCGCTGTTTTCCCTCGAGGAGATCGCGCCGTTTTTCCGCCTGCCGGCGCTGTATGACGGCGAGACCATCCAGCTCCCCAAGGAGACGGCGCCCACCTTTTTCGGCAAGACGAACGCGCTCACATTCGGCCGGGACAAAAACGGCTATCCGGTCCATTTCCCGCTGTCGTTGCTGCCGAAGCACGCGTTTATTTCCGGCGTACCCGGCTCCGGCAAAACCAACACCATGCACCTAATCACTTCATCGCTGTGGAAAGAATACGGCATTCCCTTTCTCGTGCTGGAACCGGCCAAGCAGGAATACCGCGCCCTTGTCAATGACGCCGGGATGCAGGGGCTGTACCTGTTCTCCCCCAATGCCGATATGAGCTTTCCGCTGCATATCAATCCGTTTGAAATGCCAAAGGGCACGCTGGTGGCCGAGCACATCCGGCGGCTGTGCTCCGTGTTTGAGGGCGCGTTCCCGCTCGAGCCGCCGATGCCGTTTCTGCTCGACACAGCGATCGAGGCGGTCTACCGTGAGCTTGGCTGGATCCCGGAGCATATTTATACCGGTGAAGAGACGGTGCGCGGCGGAAAAGCAAAACGAAGCCTGCCCACGATGTCCATGCTGTATCACCGTCTGGAACAGGAGCTGCGATCCACGCAGTACAGCGACGAGGTCAGAGGCAACCTGGAATCCGCGCTGAAGGTGCGCATCGGTAGTCTGCTCCGCAGAGAAATGGGCGATGTGTTCGATGTCCCGCGTTCGACGTTTCCGCCGGAAAAGTGGCTGCAGATCCCGGCCATCATCGAGCTGGAGTCCATGGGCGCCGGCCCGGCCAATTTCCTGACGCTGATGCTCTGCTCCCTCATCCGGGAGACGCTGAAAGCCGACTCGCACCGCAGGCACGACCTGTTCGAGGCGGCGGGGCAAACGCTTTCCCTGCACTATGTCTGTACGGATCCCGGGCAAACAGCAGCAGACTTCACGTTCGCCTCGCAGACGCTCGAGACATATCTGGCCGCCGGCAGCACGCCGGATCCCGGGCTGACGATCCCCAGCAGCGACGGTGCATGTACGCTGACATTCCTGCGGGACGGGCGCTATGTGTTCCAGAGCGCACACGGAGGGCTCCGGCGCGTCGGGTCCTATACTTTCCAGCCCGGAAAGCTGACGCTCATCCGCGGCAGCCGGGACGTCCGGCACGTGATTTTTATTGAAGAAGCGCACAACCTGATCGGTCCGGAGTCCGAAGAGCAGACCGGCGCGGATGCGGATCCGAAGGCGGCCGCCACGGCATTCATCGTCAAGATGCTCGCTGAGGTGCGCGCGCTGAACGAAGGCATTTTCATCGCCGATCAGCTCCCGACCGTCATGGCGCAGGAGGTTTTGAAAAACACCGGTCTGAAGATCGGCCTGCGCATCACCTCTGCAGACGACCGCTCGCTGCTCGGCAGCACGATGGCCGCAAGCTCCCTGCAGCTGGAACAGATGGCCACATTCGGCATCGGCGAATCTCTGGTATTTTATGAAAATCTCATGCGTCCGTTCAACGTCCGCATCGCCCGGTGGGAATGTACGCCGGCAGCGGGCTTCCGAGGCGCGGGCGACCCAACGGAACCGCAAAAAGATGAGGCGCTACAGATTCAGTTGCGGGACAATCCGGAATACCGGGACGAAAACCACCGCAGTATTCAAATCACCGGCCAGAAGTATTATCTCCGCATGAAGGAGCTCGGCCGGCAGATCGATGACTGCATATGCTGGTATCAGGCTGTGCGCAAAGAGGCGCAGCGCCTGGCCGAGGACGACAGGCTGTTCGTGAAGCTGGAAATGGAGCCTGACGCTGTCACGCCGGAGCAAAAGGCGCTGCTCTATGACCAGAACAATATGATCCGAAACGCGTATCGCCTCCATATAAATGACTCAGAAAAAAATCAGGCCGCGCGCAGCATCCTTCAGGAGTCATGCCAAAATGTGTTTGCGCTGAAGCGGCTGAAAAACGACCGCTGGACTCGCTTCGGCGCCGATGAGATCGACCTGTGCCGGATCACTGTGCTGCAGGCGGTCATGGCAGAAAACGCGCTGCGGCTCTTCCGGCTGATGGAAACGGCGGCCGGTCAGGACAGTGCCAGGATCCTCGGACCGCAGGAAGCAGACTGTGCGGAACTGGCAGCACTGTACACGAAACTGAGTCAGGAGCTTGCCGCCTATGTACAGCAATTTGGTCCGGACATGATTCAGGAACATATTTAAGGGATATCGCAAAACGAAAGGAGCCATTGCAGTGGGAAATTTCCGTGAGAAGAACCGAGAAGGCGTAAAAGAAATTCAAGGCAACAGCCGCGAAACATTGGATCTCGGCACCGAGATGCGCGAGCAGGCAGACAGGATTCATGCGACGCTGGAGAGCATCGACCTGCAGGACAGCGAAGATATTGCAGCCATCCGGGATTCTGCCAGTGCCTATCAGTCAAGCTTTGACAGCGCGTTCAGCGAACAGGTTGAAGCTGCCGGCAAGGAGATCGAGCAACAGAGTGAGCAAGTCAAGTCTGCTGCGGGCGATGAGCTTGGCAACGTCCGCTCCGGCATCCACAAGCTGGAGCAGGCCGGCGGCATGTCCGAGATCGGCAAAGAAGCCGCAGACTCCGGCGCAGCCAAGTTGGAAACGGGCGCACAAGAATACGAGGAGATCCTGTCCGACGCCGAAAACGTCTCGCAGGAAACGCGGCAGCAGATCGATTCGCTCAAGAGCAGTCTGGGCAGCATCTTCGGTTAACCATTTCCTGTTAGGAGGCTGGACCCATGGCACGCAGTTTTCAAGAACTCGGGAAAAAAGCAGAGGATCTGATCGAGCGCGGCAATGAAGCCGACCGTGACGTCCAAATAAACAAGGCAAATGTCAGTGCCGCCGCTGCACAGGCATCCCGCGCGCGCGCGGTTATGATGTCCACGAGCGAAACGGATGCCGACGGCAACAGCAATCCTGCATACGCCAACGCACGCACGCAGTTCAACATTGCGCAAAACCAACTCGCGGCATCCCAGCGCGCACTCGATGCAGCGCAGCAGGCAGCCCGTCAGGTCCGGCAGGAAAAGGGCGCGCATGTCCGGGAGCTTGAGCGGCACAATCAGATAGAGCGTTCGAATCTGGAAAAGCTCCGGCAGTTGCACACGGGCGCGTTTGCAGAGAATGCGTCTGCAATGACGCGTGAAATGGTGCAGCGGTTCAACGAAGCGGAGAACACGCGCGTCGCGCTGCTCAAGAGCATGGGAATCGAGGCAACAGCCGATCATATTGACAACCAGCAGGACAGCGTGTCGGGTAATCCGTGGTCCGGCGGCGGCTTTGCCGCATTGGATCTCAGCGGCCTCGCCGAATCATACCGCGGCGGCTCCGGAGAGGGGCTCCCGTCCGGCACCGGCGGGCTTCCCACGCCGCCGGGCGGCGCATTTACCGCGCCGCGGCAGATCGCTGCCAACGACCCATACTGGGACGAGATGGCCGATGCCGCAAGAAACGGCAAGGATCTCACGCCCTACCTGCAGCATTACGATCAGCTCGCGCAGCATATCATCGACCAGCCGATGTCCAACCAGCAGAAGCTGGCCGAGCTTAAGGAGCTGCGCCGGCGTCTGCAGGTTGTGCAGGATCTGCAGAATGCACAGATCGATGCAGCCGCACTCCGGCAGCACGGGAAGGTCAAGCGGCTGCCAGTATCGGACTATTGCGACATGAGCCGCCGCTACATTGAAAACTATCTGGAGGTCTGCCGCGACAATCTGCGCGATCTGGGCATTCAGGACGGTCCCGCCATGGAGGCTGCGCTGCAGCAGATCCGAGCGGATCTCAATCGCCGGCTCGACGCGGATCTCGCTGCGGGAACTTATGCCCTGTGCGACCATCCGACGCCAGACTTTCAGGCACTGGCCGGCCAGGCGCGCGCGCTTTATGCGGAACATCCGCCGACGTACCGGTACACGGAGCAGCAGCGTGCGCAGATCCGAGAGAGCGTGCGCATGGGCACAGTCACCGAGCGGGAGATCCGCACCATTGGGCGGGACGTCCGGCAGCGCTATGATACCCTGCTGAAAACCCGCAATGAGGAAGCGGCCGCATTGCGTGATCGGCGCACGCAGCTTCTGGAGGACGTCAAGCACGCATCCACTCGTCAGGAGCTGGAGGCATTGAAGCTGCGGCAAAAACTCCTCGTTCAGGACGAGAACAACTGGAACGCCAACTACGATCACCCGGCCATGATGCAGAAAGTGCTCTCACAATTCCGGCCGATGGGCACCCCGCACGGATCCAGCGCGCAGGTATATCTGCCCGACCCGTCTCAGTCCGGCACATCGCGCGTGATCCGTGCGATCAACGATGCGCAGGCGCACCTGCCGACCGATTGGGTCCTGGCGAGCGAGCAGAGGCCCATTGTGCCCGAGTGCGTGGAACGCGGCTATTTTTACAACACCGGCGATGCGGATATCATCGCCCTCAATCGCAAAGCGGACCGGATGCAGGCCTGCAGCTATCACGAGCTGGGGCATCGCTTTGAACATATGTATCCGGAGATCCTCAAGCTGGAAAAGCAGTTTTATGACCGGCGGACCGCCGGAGAACCGCTGCAGCACCTCGGTCCGGGATACGACAAAAGCGAAGTGGCCCGCTTCGACCACTTCGTAAGCGCCTACATGGGTAAGGATTACGGCGGTCAGGGATACGAGCTGCTGAGCATGGGGATGGAGTCGGTATATTGCAAGTCATACAATCTGGCCATGGATCCGGAATATGAAAACTTTATTCTTGGCATTCTTGCCGTCATGTAGGAGGCGTTCATGTTTACAATCACAGGTATCATCGCAGGAGAGCGGGAACACATCACCTATCAGTGGAACAACGGCGTCGGATCCTACGAAGGCAGCCCGCTCGCCACGTTTCTCATGGAGGGTGCGCAGGAGCGCACAAGTCCGGTTGGCCCGGTGGGGCAGCCGCTGGATCGGGATATCAATGACCCATTGGCAGCACTGTTCATGATCCTGGAGTGCTTTGACCGGGTACTTACTTATGAGGGCGACATACCACAAGCCGCACCCATCCCGGACGGAGCAATCGGCTGAACCTCATTTTGCCCATATACCACGTGCACACGCAGCATTCGAATATAAATAATAAAGGGACAATAACGGAGGGATAAACTATGAACAAAGTCGTCCTGGATTGCAAGGTCGGGCAGGCTTATGACGGTCGGATCATCAATCTGTATCAGGGCAATGTCATCGTGGAGCTTGGTGATGGCATCATCGGCCGCATCCTGAATGGTGCGGGCGAGATCGAGGCCGCCATCGGCGATGCGATCCGCGTCGTGGTAACGGAAAACAACAGCGCCGGCATCACGCTTTCGCTGGCAAAGCCGGAGGAAGAAGCGCAGGCCGCACAGGCAAGTGCGGCAGATGCCGACACCGCCGATGACGCCGACGATGACGCCGACGATGACAAAGTGCTCTCGCCGGATCAGATCCGACCGTGGGACGATTGGAACCACATGCAATCCGGCCACAAGCAGGCAGTCACGGCCATGTCCGGTCTGCGCGCGCACACACAGGCGTTCCGCGACGATCTTACCGCCGCACGCAGCGAATGGGAACATGCCAAGGAAAGCAGTCAGTCTGTCTATGATACCATCGTCAACAGTGCGACCGCACAGGCAAATTCGGACATCAACATCTTGGAATCGACGATCAAGGCACGGATCAGCAGCACGGAGAGCCGGCTCGGCGCGGTCAACGACATCATCAACGCCTGCCAGTCGTTCCAAAAGCGGGCTGCCTCCAACGACGTTGCTCACAATGCGATCGATGCCGCCTACTCCAATGTAAACCAGGCACAGCAGGCCGTGCAGCGGGCGGTTGCGGAGAAAAAGCAGGCTCTGCAGCAGCTGAAAAACTGTCAGATCGCGGATACGGTTCGAAAAAAGACCGAAAAGATCGACAAGGCCAGGCAGGAGCAGATCGACCGCGACAAGCAGTCCGAGCTGCACTTCAACGCCCAGAACCGACGCATCCGCATCAACGGACGGCGTGACATTACGGTCGGCTTCAACCATGCCACCGTGCGCGCTTACGCGCAGGACATCCGTGCTTCGCGTTTCCATGCCGAAAACTATGAGTGCCCGCAGGCCGTGCCGGAGTATATCATGCTCGGAAATATCGGCCTGCACATACCGCAGACCGCACAGGACGATATGCCTGTCGTGCAGGCTGTCGAGGCGCAGGCAGAAGAATTCGGAAGTAAACAGGACGACGCATACTGCGTGGAGATCCCCTATGCGCAGCGCCTGTCGGACGGCATTTCCCTGCTCATACGCTATGCCCCGTCGGATCGCATCCATATTCAGGGGTTGATCCAGCCGCTGCTGCTGAAGCTGTTTCTGTCGTTCCCGGCCGGAAAACTGGAGGCGACCATGATTGACCCGCTCGAGCTCGGTGCGAGCTTCCCGGACATTCCAAAGCTTGCAGAGGGGCCGAACGCTGCGCGCATCATCGATACGAAGATCTGGAGCAAGGAGCGCGACATTGAAAATGCAATCGCCACACTGCGCCAGCGTCTGGAAAACATGACACAAGCCTATGGCGGTGATCAGGAGAGCCGACTGAAAAAAGAGGTCATCCGCGCATTGGCGATCACGGACTTCCCGGTCGGCTTCAGCGATGCTGCTCTTAAAGATTTGCACGCCATCGTGCGCAACAGCGCCTCGCTGGGCGTGTGCGTTCTGATCTGCGCCAACGACGAGGAGCTGGAGAAGCTCCGCAAGAAAAACGGCACACTGCTCACCGAGATCACGCAGAGCGTTGTGGAGACCCACGCGCAGGGCAGTCTGCTCATGCTTGCGGGCAGCAAATATCAGAATCTGTACCTGCGCCTAGACGACATGCGTGACGTCATGGCCAACAAGGCCGCAATTCTCCGGCAGATCAGCGCCCAGATCGATCGTGGAACGGGAACAAAAGAATATTTCGAAGATATGTATGATTTTGATGTTTACGACAGCAACAACTGGTTCACCGGGAATCATGATGAGGTCGCAATCCCACTCGGCGTCAAAGGTGCACACACAGTCGTAAAAATGGTACTCGGCAGAGGCGGCGGCAGCACGGAACATCACGCACTGATCGCCGGCCAGACCGGCGCCGGCAAATCCACGCTGCTGCACACGCTGATCATGAGCACACTCATCAGCTACAGCCCAGATGAGGTGCAGATGTATCTGCTGGACTTCAAAGAGGGCGTGGAATTCAGCGCCTATACCCGATACCGGCTGCCATCGCTGCGCGTCGTTGCCGTCAACAGCGAGCGGGAATTTGGCCTTGCCGTGCTTAAGGAGCTGTGCACGGAGCTGGAAACCAGAACCAAGCACTTCACGCGCTACGGCGTCTCCGACATCAACAGTTATGCCAAACTTCCGGACGTGCCCAAAGTGCCCAAGCTACTTCTGATCTTCGACGAAGTGCAGGAGCTGTTCCGCAGCGCAGGCAACAGCGATTCCATCAGCGCGGAATGCCTCTCGTGCCTGAACAAGCTCGTCATGCAAGGACGTGCAATGGGCATCCATGTGATCCTTGCCTGCCAGGATTTCCACAATTGCGCCGGGTTGGAGGCCTACTTCAGCCAGATGGCGATTCGTGTTGCCGTCAAGGGCTCAGAGGTAGGTGCCGCTTCAATACTCAATGCAGACAACGCCGGCATCCGTGCGCTGCAGAATCAAGCTGCCGGCGCCGCGATCTACAACGGCGGCGGCGGCGTAGAGTCAGCGAACAACTTTTTCCAGGTCGCCTACATCGACGAGGAGCATCGTCTGATGCTGCTCGAAAAACTGAATGAATATTATCAGGACCCCGCGGTCGACGCGCTATATCACAACCAGCAGACACGCACCCTGCTGACAAATGCGGAAGACGACGTCCACAACTGCTTCAACCAATTTATCTGCAGCGATCCCGGCAGCGTCCATCACCTGGCGAAAGCAAAGGACGGCTACGGACTGCTGCTCGGTCTTGGTTTTGGGAAAAAGAGTATCTTCATGCCGGAACTCCAGCCCAAGGACAGGGACAATCTGCTGATTGTCAGCCGCGACGAAAAAACCGCACTGAGTCTCTGTGAGCTATCCGCAATGAGCGTGCTCTATGAAGAGCTCAACACAAATGCCGATAAGGAAAACGCCCTCGTTTACATTCTGGATCTCTTTGCTGACGAGCTTTCCAACGACGAGTGCGATTTTGACACACTGGAAGCACAGTTCCCGCAGCAGGTCAAAGTCGCGAAAGTCGGTGAAGCGGAAACGCTGATCTCCGATCTCTATGAAATCGTCCTCGCCAGAGCAGAGGGGCGCGCTCCGGTCAACGAGCGGATTTTCCTGATCTTCTTCGGCATCAACCGTGCCCGGCGTCTGCGCGCCTCCAGCATCTACGACGACAGCAACGAAGAGACGCTCAGCCCGCTGGAAAAACTGCAGGTCATCCTCAGCAAAGGACCCCGCAACGGGATTAACAGCATCGTCTGGGGCGAGAACATCCGCAGCCTGGAGTCCATGCTCGGCGACCGGTATGACGCCACATTTGACAAGCGCATTGCCTTTGGCCTGGACGACGCATCCATGGACACGCTGGTCGCGGAGAGCGAACCGAGAAGTCTGCACAGCCATACGGCGGTCTATATGGATATCAGCAGAGACGTGAAAAACACGCACTTCCGGCCGTATGACATCCCGGCAAAGATCTGGGTAGAGCAGTATGCGCAGGCATATGACAGCGCAATTCACGAACAGGTGTGATAAACTAGGAGGGGATTTCATGACAACACAGGAAGCAAAAGCACTCATCGACTCCAGCGAGAACAAGATCATTACCAGCTACAGTCAGTTTTACGCAAGCGCAGAAAAGCTGCGGGATGAGGGGCTTGCCGGCGCAAGACATCGCACCATGCTCCACACGCTGCTCCCGCTGATCCTCTGCGTGATCGGTCTGCTGATCTTCAGCAGCGCATGGTTTGGGGGCCTGTGCCTGTTCATCGGCGGCATTGTGCTGGCGGCAAAGCTCCACGACAACGCAAAGCGTGAGGAGCACAACGTGGAAAGCGCTGCAAGAGATCTGGATGCCACCTTGAAGAATCATCAAAAGATATAAGCACGCACTTGGCAGTGAGGCGCAGAAACGCTCTGCGTCTCGCTGTCAAGCCGGAAGGAGAACAGCGGCATGAACAGCAAGTGGGACAACATGGCCGGATATCTGCTCAAAGAATGTTATACGCTCGCTGCGCAGAGCACGCAGGAGGATGCCGCGCGGGAGCTGCTGCAGGCCCGCGCGCAGCAGATCGATCTCCCGGAGGACAGCCCTCCGCAGCAGCCCGGCGCGGCAGCCCATTTCGAAGCGGAAAATGCATATGTTCAGGCGCTGTCGGTGCTGCGCGCAGGCACGGGAGAGCAGCAGCGCGCCCGCGCGCTTGGCTGCCTGACGCGGTCCCTGCAGGCAGAGCCGGGGGATCCGCGCGTTCTGGCACTCAGTCAGATCCTCATTCAGGTCAGCCGGCAGGGAGGCAGCGCATGAACACGGAAAAGGTCCTGTTTTTTTTGAACGTTCTGCGCCGGGAGACACGCAGGCACGAGCAGGAGATCAACGCCATGTATCTGGACGCCGTGCGCAGCGACCCGGATGTGATCGCGCTCGAGCAGTATCTCAGCGATTATGATTTTTATCCGGAGATCGGCAAGGCCATGGCCAAAGGCGCCACGAACCTGCTCAACCGCGCACAGGATGCACCGGAGCACATCCAGCAGACACTGCAGGCGATCCGGCAGCAGAAGGAAACGATTGAGCACGAAATCGCACTGTGCAGCCGGCGCATGCGCGATCCGGAACCGTTCACGGGTACGATCACCGTCCTGCCGGCAAAGGACGTCCCGGCCTATCGCAGCGCACTGCAGCAGATCGCCAGCACCTGCGTTTACCTGATCGCCCTGTACACCGACTGGGACACTGCCCGACAGCTGCCCTATGTCAACGGCGTCGGTATTCAGGAGCTGCTCTATCTGGTCAACACGCGCTTTCTGCCCGCACTGACCGCGATGCGCCGCCCCGCTTTCAGCTGGGTCATCCGCAAGCAGAAGCTCGGCGGCCACGCCCTGCTGGACGGAGTGGGCTTTTCCCTCTCATACATGCCGTGCCATGAGGCGGACGCGCTCTGCGCATCACTGCGCAAGATCCCCATCAGTACGCACGCATTTTTGAACACGGACGCCTATGCATCCGGCGAGCTGGAAGTCCCCTACTGCTGGGGGACCGGCAATCTCTTTTCGGGGACACCCGCAAACGCATGGGCGCTGCTCGGGCAGGACATCGTCACACAGGTGCGCTGCCCCGCCCCGGAAGAGTACGCCCGTCCGCTTCCGGAGCCTGCAAAGGTCCTGCAAACACTGGCCGGCGCCAGGCCCTACTGTGTCTCGCCAGATGCGCTCAACACAGCCATGAACCGGTGGAGCGCCGGATACGAGATCGGAAAACGCAGGCGGCAGCAGATGTGCCTTTTCTGCGGAAAACACGTCCCGGAAGGCGAGCTGGTCTGCGCATCTCACTTTACATCGGAGCTGAACTGATGGAACTGTCCATTGCAAGGATCTATTACCCCGTAAAAACGCTCGGACCGGGCAACCGCATCGGCATCTGGACCGCAGGCTGCCCGCGCCGGTGCAGCGGCTGCATCAGCCCGGAGCTGCAGCACGCCGAGGCCGGGCGCGAAATGACAGCGGAAGAGATCCTGCGGCTGCTCGCCGCCATCACCGATCCGGTCGATGGGATCACGATCTCGGGCGGTGAACCGTTTGCGCGCCCGGAGCCGCTCAGCCGGCTGATGCGCGCACTGGCGAAGCGCTGGGAAGACATCCTCATCTTCACCGGATACACCTATGAGCAACTGCTGGCACAAAACTCTGCCGAGGTAAAAACCGTCCTCTCGCTGTGCGCAGTGCTGATCGACGGGCCGTATATCGCGCAGCGCAACGACGGCGTCGGTCTGCGCGGCTCCTCCAACCAGAGGATCCACGTATTCCGGAACCCGGAGAAATATGCCGGGCTCGCACACGCGCCGCGGCAGCTGCAAAACATCCTTTTTGACGATAAGATCGTAACCATTGGAATCCCGCGAGGTGCAGACAAATGATCAATTCCGCACAAACACTTCCGCCCGGTACACATGTACCGGGCAGCATTTCCGCCGCAGAGACCATCCCTCCGGGCGGCGGCACGGCAAAGGACTCCGTCTATCTGACGACCGGCGAGTCCATCGCCGGCAGCTATGTGATCCATACCGCGCTCGACGATCAGGGGAAGCAGTCCACCGTCTACCTCGCAAAAAAATGGGGCAAACCATACGTTGTCAAGGTCTATCACAGCGGCTGGCAGCCATCGGAGCAAATGCTGCAGTTTCTGCGCAATGTGCATCACCCGAACATTGCGAATCTGGTCGAATCGGGAACATACGCCGGTCAGCACTATGAGATCTATGATTACTACCCCGAAGGGACGCTTGAGCGCGCAGGCGCCGTACCCGTCAGCAGCCTGCAGAGCGTTGTCATCCCGTCCATCAACGAGGGGCTGCATGTGCTGCACACCAACGGGATCGTGCACTGCGATATCAAACCCAGCAACCTCTTTTATGCCGACAACGGCAGCCGTGTCCTCATCGGCGACTGCGGCATCAGTGGCTATACCAACGCCGACGGAAAGCTGATCGACACCATCCGCGGCACGCCGGAATATGCGCCGCGCGTCAAATCCCTGATGTGGAGCGCCGCACTATCACCAGCATATGATTATGGCTCTTTCGGCCTGGTTTTGTGCCGGCTGGTGCTGGGCCGCTCCCTGTTTGGCGGCATGTCGCTGGAGGAGATCGCACGCACGTGGGAAAATGGCCTTGAGCTGCCCAGCCAGATCACCGGGCGCATCGCCGTGCTGATCCGCGGGCTGCTCACCGAGGACGAGCATGAGCGCTGGGACTACAACAGGGTCAAGCGCTGGTGCGAGGGCGAGTATATGCGCCCCACGAACCGAAGCATCTATGCCCGCATGAAAAAAGCGCCCGCACGCAAGGCGCTGATCTTCGGCCGTTTTGACAATGAGGTCCTCACCGTGAGCACGCTCCACCAGCTCGCTGTAGCCATCCGTGCGCACTGGGATCAGGCAACGCGGGTGATCCGCCGGCAGGAGCTGATCGACTTCGTCCGGCAGTTTGACACGTCGCTGCCGGACAAGGTGCGCACCTGGCTGCTGCACCCGGATATTGACGCGGCCGTGTTCAAACTCCTCACCGCCATCGATGAGGAAGCGTCCGGCATTTTCTATCGTGGAAAGGCATATCCGACCATTCCGGACTTCGTGGATGCACTCGCTTCCGGCAGAGATGAGACCGCGCGGCAGTTTCTGTTTTCCGGCCTGTTCGTTTACTATCTGCGAGAAAAAGGATGCAGCAAGCCCCAGGTCGATCAGTTGGAGCAAATGATTCGGCGCGGTGAGAACATGGCATCCATCACGACCATCTGCTTTCTGTTACAGGACCGGCAAAGCATCCGTGCATTCGGCCAGACTGTCAGCACACTCGACGAACTGGCCGGGGCGCTGGCGGGCAAGCGGGCGAGCGAGCTGGCCGAGCTGCTGGAAACGGACGCATTTCAGGCGTGGTTTTATCGCCTCGGCTATGAGAACGAGCTGGAAAAAATGCAGGAAATAAAGGAGCACAGGCCATGAGCAGCTATTACACAACTGCTGAATTGGAACAGATGCGCAAAGCGCGGATCCGCCAGCAGCTGGAGCAAAATCTAAATGCACTGCAAACGCAGCTGCGCGCCGGCGGAGAAAGCACGGCCACCGTCGCTGCGGCCGCCGCGGCGCAGACCGTTGCCATTCAGGACGATGCACAGCGCGGCTATACCTACACCGGCTCAGGTCCGTCCGTCACGGAGCGGAGCACGCAGCCGGAGGCCCGCACGGTGATCGATCTTTCGGCGCTGCTGCGCGTGCCCACGGCGCCCTCGAAGCTCAGCAGGCAGCTGGAGGACACGATCCGAAAGGCCGACGAGCGGGCGATCCTCACGCAGGCGGACGCACAGGATAAAGCGCGTCTGATGACGGCAATATCCCAGATCACGTCCGATCCCAACATGGACATCGAGGACAAGATCCTCGCCGTGCAGCTGCGCGTGCAGAGCTTTCTGCAGTGCGGCACGCCGATCTCCACTGTCGATACGCAAAAGCTGCAGGATGCCCGCCTGGAATACAGCGCTTTGTGCCGGATGCTGGAGCTGACACCGCAGGCCGATCTGCTGCCCGACCAGGTCCGGCACGAGAACGAGCGCATGAAGCAGCTGCTGGAAAAGCGGGCGCAGCAGGACTACATTCTGCAGACGCTCGGCGAGATCCTGGAGCAGCTTGGCTGCCGCGTCCAGGGCAGCGCCGTCCTGGATCATACCGAAGGGCAGGTGTTTTCGGTCGACGGTGCGCCGCTGTGCGACGTGTTTGTCGGCGCAGATCACTCCGGCATCCTCTTCGAGCCGATCGCGCAAACACGTGGCGGCTCTCTGGACCGGCAGCGCCAGACGCAGCAGCACGCCAACAAAATCTGCGCACTGTATGCGACGCTGGAGGAAAAAGCGCTCGCGCGAGGCATCATACTTCGGCGCGTGTATGCCGACCCCGTCGACCAGAACACCATCTGCGTCCAGTCGGATCTGAAGCAGTTCGTTCAGAAAAAGCAGCAGCGCAAGGCACAGGAGCAAAAGAAAAAAGCGAAAGAAATGGAGTTTTAATCTATGGCATTTTGCAAGGTATGCGCATGCGGCGAGAAGATCGTTTTCGAGCGCCGGCTCAGCTTCCCGGACAACTGTCCGAACTGCGGGCGCAGGTTGATGGACTTCGCCATCTACCCGGAGGATGATCCGATCGTCGAAGTTCTGGTCAGCAAGGCGAAGAGCGTCGCAGCGCCCGAGCCTCCCACCGCAGCGCCAACACCTGCACTAGCTGATGGCCCGTGCAGCTTCGCGCTCCAGCTGCCTAACGGCACTGAGATCGAGATCCCCGCGGGCGGCTGCATCATCGGCCGGACGGAGACCGGCGCTGAACAGCTGAGCGCATACGGCTCTGTCAGCCGGCAGCACCTGCGTCTGACGCCACACCGGAGCAGCTGCGTAATCGCAGAGGATATCAGCAGTTACGGAACGCTCATTGACGGCAAACGTTTGGACAAAAACACGCCTGTGCGCGTCCTGCCAGGCGCAAAGATCACGCTGTGCAACATCGACACGCAGCTGGTGAAAAAGGATGGTCAGTCATGATACAGGCAGAAAAATGGCAGAAAGACCTTGCGGTCTACCGGAGCATTAACACGACATTCATTATCGAAGGAAACGTGCACGATCTGCAGCCGTTTCTCTACGAAGATGACGGCTCGTGCGAACCGGTGAGCCTCTCGCTCTACCTGCACCGCTATCTGTCGGCGGTCGGTTATGACCCGATCGTTTTCTACAATCGCATAGACGGCTTTTCCAACCCATACGCGCTGGACATGACGGCATCATTTTTCCGCACGACCGGCACGAGCGAAGAAAACACCCGCTCCATTGGCAGCGCAACGGAGGCAATCCGGACAGCCATGGGTAATTCCACTCAGCCGTCCGCTGTGATCTTTGACCTCGCCAACACCATAACTTCCTCACCGGACAATCTGTCGGACGAGGAGAGCGAATGCTTCACCCGCCTGATGCTCGCATCGCGCACGCCGACGCAGGCGCTGAGCGTACAAAACCGGCAGCCGCTGACGAATCTACTTTTCCTCATCGTCGAAAAAGTCAATGATATCCCGACCTGGCTTTACCTGAACAATCCATATGTGCGCACGCTGACCATCTCTCGCCCGGAAAAGGAGATCCGTGCAGCCGTCATCGATGCCCGGATGGATCGCCTCAAGGATGCGGACACGCTCGACCGCGCAGCGCGCAAAGCAGCCGTCGACGAATTTGTCGCCCTGACAGACGGCATGACACTCGTGGATCTGTTTGGTGTTTTCGCGCTGTGCCAGCAAAAGGCGTATTCCGTCCACCAGATCCGCGATGCCATCAAAATGTTCCGTTACGGCGAGACAGAGAGTCATTGGGATAAACTCGACCCCGAAAAGGTAAAGCATATTCAAGACTATCTGTCCCCACGCGTTAAGGGTCAGGACGCCGCCATCCGGAAAGCCGCCGGTGTCCTCAGCCGCGCCTGCCTGGGCATGTCCGGCATTCAGGGCGGCTCTGCAAGTCGGCCGAAAGGCGTTTTATTCTTCGCCGGGCCGACCGGCACCGGCAAGACCGAGCTGGCAAAGACCATCGCGGAGTTCATTTTCGGCGATGAAAGTTTTGTCACGCGCTTTGACATGAGCGAGTATCAGCAGCCGCACTCGGACCAAAAACTGCTGGGTGCTCCTCCGGGATATGTCGGCTACAGCGAGGGCGGCCAGCTCACGAACGCCATCAAGGCAAAGCCCTTTTGTGTACTGCTCTTTGATGAGATCGACAAGGCGCACCCCTCGATCTTGGATAAGTTCCTGCAGATTCTCGAAGACGGCAGACTCACGGACTCCGCCGGCGAAACGATGTACTTTTCCGAAGCACTGATCATTTTCACAAGCAACCTTGGTATCGTAGGACAGGACCCGACCACCGGGCAGCGCTATCAGACGATCACACCGGACATGAGCTACCCGGAGATCCAGAGCGCGCTTCTCGGCGCAATTCAGGATTACTTCAAGTACACGATCCAGCGGCCCGAGCTGCTCAACCGCATCGGCGACAACATCATTGTCTTTGACTTCATTCGGGAAGAGGCCGCCGAGCAGATCCTGCAGCTGAAACTGCGCGCCGTTATCCGCAACCTGGAGCGGGAAAAGGGACTGCACCTGGTGCTGAGCGACGATTTTCAGGCGCACCTGCGCACGCTTGCAAAGGCCGACCTGTCAAACGGCGGCCGCGGTATCAGCAACATGGTTGAAACGCAGTTGGTCAATCCGCTTGCGCAGATCCTCGCACAGGCGGCCTGTCACGCCGGGAATACACTCGTCATTCAGGGTGCGGATCCGGCAGCGCCCGGCGGACTGACATATCATATCGAGTGAGCGCCGCATCGGGCAGACCGGCAGCGCATGCGGATATATATTATACAGCTGCATAAAGC
>OLPE01000582.1_pt1 | contig 33255 bp, 32 predicted proteins | sample 1671901 | NCBI WGS metagenome assembly OLPE01 (sample SAMEA3136624, study PRJEB25190) | human gut metagenome | biome: human gut; feature: human-associated habitat; material: faeces | place: Austria | collected 2013 | reverse complement strand
GATTGGAGGATGCCGGAAAGTTTATTTATCCGTGGCAGATTGTCCTTACAAATGATAGAGGAGAAGAAAAGACACAGTTAGTGATAAGTAGTGCGGTCTCTGAGCCGGCATATGTTGCTTTGATTTCAGATATGCTGAATCTGGAGCCTGAAAGAAGACCTTCAGCAGTTGAGGTTCTTAAACGATTAAATAATAAAGAATTGCCAATAGAGGCGGATACATGGCCGGAGCATGATATTACAATTAATGTTTCGAGGGCAAAAGAACAGGTGATTGGACTTCGCAAACTGGAAGTTACCAAAGAAAAAGAAGTTGTACATGCTTATGAAATCATGGAAAAAGATGGACGCCGGTACATAAAGTCAAAAGAGGAATTGGTCTCATTGGGCTTGGCGTTAATGGCTGAAAGCTGGACACCACCTAGAACAGAAGATAAGATCAGATGGAATATGGATGAACTGAAAAAAATGTTTATATCTATTGCGCCTGATGCTCCTGGAAGATATTTTTTGTTTGACAAGCGAGGTAATAAACGAATTATGACGGTAAGTCAATTGGTCATGATGAGGTTTGCTGAGAGAACAGAAGCTGCGGCGGCTTCCACTGCAACGCCTTTTGCGGCGGCACGTCCTGCAACGACAGTTTCGGCTGAAGCACGACCTGTTACGGCGCGTTCTGTTTCTGAGCCTTCTGTTACAGAAACTCCTGTTGTAAAAACGGTTACAGAATCCGCGCATGATGAAACTGAACTTTGGGACGAAGATCGCAGTTATTTAAAACTTAACACAGAATTATTTGGTGAAAAAAATATTACATTTTTAGGCAGAATTGAAATGGGAGGTATCAAAGGTTACAAATTTATGATTAACGGTATGGAACGTTGTATGAATTCTCAAACCTGTAAAATGATGAATTTCCTGATCAAAAAATAAGGAGGCAATCTAATGAAGGCAAAATGGGTTTGCCCCGTATGCAGTACTACAAATATATGCGAAAAAACGGAACGGATGAGATGCTTTGTATGTGGAAGTTATTATGAAGAAAGTCCGCATATATCCGAAAGTCTTCATCTGCCAGAGCGGGAGGATCTGACATCGGCAGATGTTTCAGCTGTGAAACCTGGGGTCCGGGAAAAATTAAATAATTTCATAAAAAAAATAAAATCTTCATTGGGGTTAAAAGAAACAGATCGTCCGAAACGTAAGCTTGCAGACTGGAAAATTGGACACTCACCCTCAGACAGTAAAGAAGCTTATGTTGAAGCAACTCCTATTTACGAGGAAATAAGCGATCGTATTCCGGAGACAGATATAGAAATTGATAGGGATCCTACGGAAAGAATAGGGGAAAGTGAACATTTAGTGAAACGTTCGTCTGAAATATATTCAGGGAAGTCTTCTGCGGATGTTCGTTCTTTTACTCCCTGGCCGGAACATAGAATTGTATTTGATATGGAAAAATTAAATGCAACGGGATGCGTAAACGTTGAACGGACTGAGGTTAGTGGAAGCAAATATTATAAATTAACATATCGAAATGGGACAGAAAGAATTATGAACATTTCTAACTTGAAACTGGTGGGATATGTCAGAGATATGTAAGGAGAGAAAAAATGGGCTTTTTTAACTATGTGAAAGCTGCTTCTAAGTTTAAAGACAATGAATATGTTTTAGAAACGATTAAAAGGCTGAAGGATTTTGACGAATTTCATTGTCTTAGGGATTCAAGTCTTCTGTTAGCAGGAAGAATCAATCAAATTATCGGGAAAGCACCAGAAGAGTATATTAAGTGGATATGCCTTTGAAATCGGTTATGGAGATGATCTGGCTGAAGCATTAGACCGCTTAACAATGGGAACCCCTCAGGCAACTTTATTAAAAATGTTAAGCAGTACACATCCAGAACCAGGAGATCGGATCGGCAGGCTGCAAAGCATGGGTGCTACATATTCGAGATATTAAAATATGGATAATTTATATGAAACAGTCAATAAAGTTCTTTCTCATAAAGATGAAATCATAATTAATAATTGTGATGATCCGAAAGACGCAATTACAAAAATTATTTGTACAAGACCGGAATTACTATATTATATAAAAGGTTTTTCCTTGTCGCGTGTTGGTAAAACCACTACGTTAAATATAAAATATATGAATTTGTCAGTCCCGATGAACAAAATCCATTTTGTAAAAGGAGACAAAATTGAGTACTTGTTGCGCCAGACAGTAATTAGTTACGCTAAAACAGTGATATTTGTTTTATCTGACCGTGATAATTTGCACTGGATACTAAATTGCTTTATGACGAAATCTATGTCATTTTATCCCAATGTGAAAAGCTATGCGATATCTTCATTTGGTTTTAGCGGTATGAATATTCCATATACTGCATATGAAATACAGTTTAATTACCGCATAGGCACAGTAATGTTAAAACAAATGGAAATTGAAGTAGAAAATAAGATTAAAGAAATTTCCAGAAAGTTATTTCCATTCCATATGCCTGATTCTGTCAAATGTTTTATAGCGCATAATTATTTAGCAAGTACTATTGAATATTATGATATTGATAATGGCAGTCCTCTTGAAAGAAGCTATATTCAAAGTGCTTATGGTGCATTAATTCGTGGGAAATGTGTGTGTCAGGGATATGCAGAAGCGTATAAAAGAATTCTAAATTATGTTGGAATTCCTTGTGATTTAGTTTCTGGAAAAATCCTTGATACAGACGAAGGCTGGCATGCGTGGAATATTGTTCATATAAATAAAAATACAGTGCATGCACATGTAGATGTCACCTGGGATTCACATAACAAAAAAGTTTCCACAGAGTATTTTGGAAAAAGTGATGATTATTTTAATAACAAGAGAGATTGGAACCGGTTTTATTATACTCATTGTCCGAAAGATAATAACATGCTGGGTGAAGCCCACTATTACTGTATGACTTATAGAAGAAAGCTATTAGAGAGTGGGCTTCGAAAAGAATGGATTGAATGAAGGTGAGAATAGTTGGCTAATGAGCACGATAACACTTTAATAAAATGGGTCTGCAGTGAGTGCGGATCCAATAATATGAGCCATAAGGCTCTTGTTTATCAGTGTTCGATTTGTAACAAGATTCGAAGTACTGAGCCATTAATGACTGTAAATGGCGACAATATATTAGAACCGCCAGTTACAGAAGTTAAGATCAGGTTAAATAAATCGAACTGGTATAAATATCTGGATCCCCTGTCCGAGCAGGGAATGTGTGTGATAGCAAGAATTTTGCGGATTGCTCTTAGGATTATGCTTGCTTTTGTCATTTTATCATTCTTCATTCATTATGATTCATGGAACGAAGTTCTATATAATTTAAATAGCAATTGGCAAAGTATGAAGATGAGAATAAACATAAATGGGATTGAACAGATGCTTCAGCAATGCCAGAATTGCTATTTGAGCCTATTATCTTCTGTGAGTTCTAATATTATATGGCTAAAAAATAAAAATTTACTTATACAGACTGATACAACGAGTATTATTTTGGATAATATTCAAAATAAATATTCAATAATACTTCAAAACAAACAATTACTTGAAAATGAATTTTTAAAAAGAATAGTGAATACAACAAACATGTTTCCGGTTCTGTTATTACATATGAAAGAGTTAAGTGTTACTTTGATTGATAATGCAAATATATATTACCATAACTTAATTCAAAAGCTTATAGATACAAAAGACCTGGTGGAAAGGAAGTTTAGCAAATGACACAAATATTTCTTATTTTTATATATTTATCAACAGCTATAGCTATTTTAGCAACATTGATCGTATGCGTGAGTATTTTTGTAAAGTGTTTAAAAAAAGACCACTCTTCAGTAATGGATATAACTTCAATTTACTCACAAATCGGAATCTGCAAAAAAACAGGGATTATTTTTACTGTTTTGGAATGGTTTCTGTTTAGCTGTGAAAAAAAAGAAATCTGTCTTAAAGGATATGCAAACTTATCAGGTGTCTGTTTGCAGATAGGGATCATCTGGATTGCTTTTGCATTCATTTGTATCATAATTAATATGATGGTGAGTATATGTAAAGCGGATGCTAAAACAATTGCGAATTTATGCAGGTTTAGAAATTCTTCTTTTGGAGTTGGCGCGTTATATATTTTGTTTTCTTTTATTCTGAATGTATAATACCACATTTTTGGGGGCACGTGGGAATGACTGCAAAGGTTCGAAGTAGTACAATGGGGGGTATAGAGAAATGTTTTAGGAATTTGACGATGATGCATATGGTGAATACACGGGGGGGGGTATTATGTGGAATAAAATAAAAGGTACTGTTGGAAAGAAAGAACTTGAAAATTATTATGATCCAAGCCCGGGCTCTGACGAAGAACAGCTGATGTGGGAAAGAAGAGCCGCTCGTCTTAATCAGATGGACAGATACGTAATAGTACGTAATCCGAATATGGGAGAAATTGAGTTTACAGTGGTGAAAAAAGAAAATCAGGACGATCGGTATAATCACAATCAGGTCTTCAATCCCAATGCGCTGGACGAAATCTACGAAAACTGCGTGGAAATACTGATCTCCAGGGACGTACCCAGCTGCAGAGGAATTTATCCCTTGAAAAATGGGGACTACATTGCGATGATGGCCAAAAAGATTCCAGGAGAGAATGCTTTTGATGATCGTTTCCTTGAAGTTTGCAGAGGCATTATCCTGGAAGGAAAAGAATTGGAGTTCTTTTGTCATCAAATCCTGGCAGAACCAGAAGGCGGAGAAAAGTTTTTCTTCCCTGAGGACGAACTTGATCCTGAACATATGGAAAAATGGGCACTTCCATCTCCAGATGTGTTGAAAGAACTAAATCATCATAACTTGAACTATTGGCTAGAACAGCTGGATTATAGAGAAATTATCGGTCTTGGGAGTGCATTGAAAGCAGTGGGAAAAGAGAACATGAAAATCCACCTTGACATTCCAATGGAGCAGCAGGAATCCATGTTTGCGGCTTTATGCTGCATTAGCGGGCTGATCAAAGAGAGATTGTTTATTCTTTTAAATGGAGAATGCCCTATGTGTCCTATGGGGCCGGATATTCTGGTCACGGATTCGATCCGGTTTAATCATAATGCAAGATACTCCTTTATGGAAATTGATGATTTCATTGACATGGGGCTTAGATTGGTTTAACTCATCAGATGAGCAGAAGTATTATATTGAATTGTTTAATTTTACATGGAGGGGATAAAAAATATGGAGAAGAATACTGAAAAACAGGAAATCGGAAGCTCTTCTGAAAGAGAGAACTGCGTAGAGATCAAAGGGGATAAAACCAATGAAAATCCCTTCATAACAGGCCGCCTTCTTATAACAGGAGACACCCACGGCGACCAGGGAGCAATGACCTACCTTGGAAGACAACTCCGAGAAGGCGACTGCCTCTTTGTTGCTGGAGATTTCGGATACATCTTCTTAAATGATACCAGCGAGAAATCATATTTAAGAGATGTAAACCGTTTTCTGGCAAAATTGAACTGTTATTTGGTTTTTGTGGATGGCAATCATGAGAACCATCCAGCATTGAATTCCTACCCAGTTACAACCTGGAATGGTGCCAGATGTCATAAGATCTGTTCACGTATCATTCATGTGTGTCGAGGGGAGATTTTAAAGATATACAAAAGTGAAGAACAGACCGAACCGATTAAGATCTGGTGCTTCGGTGGTGCATTTAGTATAGACCGTCAATACCGCAAACTAAACGAAAGCTATTGGGAGGAAGAGCTTCCTACAGATGAAGATTACGTCAATTCCAGTAAGAATCTGGAAGCAGAAGGCTACCAAATTGATTTTGGAATCACACACACCTGTCCTCTCTATCGAGTGCGAACACTCGGCTGCTACCACGCAGCCAGGGAAGAAGAACCTCTTCAGAACTATTTCCAATGGGTCTGCGACAAGCTGAATGAGACCAATGAGATGTCTGCAGATGGCAGTAACGAGAAAAAGGGCAGGTTCAAGCGCTGGTACTTCGGTCACTGGCACACCGATTGGAACAAAAACTGGCTTGAGGTTATGCACTTAGAAGAATTGCACCAAAAGTGCAGGGCAATTTATCTGGACCTGGAGGACATGGAAACCGGTGAAGTGATTGATTAAGGCTGGATGGCCGTATATTTTAAAAGGAAATATAGACAGAAAGTAAACTGTAGGTTAACCTAATTATCAAGCTGTAGTATTGAAAAAAAGGTGGCAATCTGCTACAATATAGAGAGTACAGGATCGTCCTTCATACCAAAGCTGAGTGTCTTTTTTTTGAATGGTATTACACAAAAAGCTTAGGAGGAAGAACAATGAAAAACGTTATCACTAACTACGGAAATTCATGGCTCATGGGGATTGATCCTGTTGCAACAGGGGGACAGTTAAGGAAGGTTCGTCGTGATCATGGAATCACGCAGGAGTTTCTGTCAGAACTCTTTGAACGATGTGGAGATTCTGCATCCAGGGCTATCATCAGTATGTGGGAGAATGGTAGACGATTACCTTCGCTTTCGCATATGGTATTCCTATCGGAGTTGTAGGGCTGTTCTCTCGACGAGCTGATCATCAGCTATCGGCGCTCAAGGGCGACTGGTGACGACGATCAGCTCGTCCCTTTTTTTATCGTAGTCTTTCGGAAGCTCTAAGCTTTTTAACTAACTGTTTCTTTTCAAGGAGAGCGAGCATGGAAAGAGTTTTTACTGAGGATGATTATATACGCTGTGATATTGTCACTGGAAGGCTGTATCGCCTTTTAACTTCTTTATTTCAGGATTTTTTAGAGGTTCAGCTATCTGAAGCACTAGGAAGTCAATGGATCAATGCGGTTGTAAAGCTGGCTGATAACATTTCCGGGAAGGATATGAGTCAGGAACGGAACAGTTTACGGGTTTTATTGAGAAAGAGGGACGAGAAAGGTTTGGTCTTAATGGACAAAACCTGTATTGATGTTACGATTGCAAATACATTAATGCTTTTTACTTGTTATTATTTGGTTTCGGTTCCGCGATACAATGGTTTTTCTAAAGATGAAATGATAGATATTATTCATACTTATGAGAATAAGCCTGCATCAGAATACACAAATTTCGATATGGCAGGTTTACAGGAAAAGCTGTTGGAATGTATTAACAAAGATATAAGGGTTGTTTTGAAATGCCAGGAAAAAATGGCAGTACCGATCAAAAGAAACGGAAAAGATGATAAAAAAAAGAATGGAAAAATAGAGGCTGATGACTTTTATAAGAAGATACAAAGGCTTGTTGATAACAAAAATCGTCTGAACAGCCATATGTCAACAGTTAGTGATCCTATAGCATCTGAGAGAGAAATAACAGATACCATAATGAATCTTGAAGAATTTCTTGATTATCTAACAGCTGCCTGGGAATATGAAATGAAATATGAGCTTCTGGAAAAATACCGTAAGGAATTGAATATAATACGTTATTTAAGGAGTACAACCAAATTTGCTGATGTTATATCTGCACTGAATTCTGTCATAGATACTATGCCTGTGGAAAAAAAAGAGGGAGAAGAAGAGGGAAAAGAAGAAAATCCTGGCGGGGAATCGAATGAAGAAGAACATTTAAAGGTGTTTACAAGGTGTTTTTCCCTATTATCCAATACCAATAATCATTGTGCAGCATGTACAGCCCTAATGGTTGAATCCAATACGCTGGAGAATCCATGCGCCACAATCATGTTGGCTTTCATGTATTATTGTGGATGGGCAGATGGTCGTACGGCTGAGGAAATTCTTATGCAGCTATTTTTTATTGATAATCAGAAAACCTGGCTTGCCAAAGCGGAAAATTTTAAAACGCTAAGCAAAAACGAGGAAAGAATTGATAAGGAACAGTCAGTAATACATAGGGCTCAGGCAATCGCGTATTACATTGGCCATGCAATGGTAAATAAAGCATCTTCTGCATTTATGATGGCTGGTTACCTGGGAATCATGTTAGAAAATTTTGAGATTACCAAGGCTTGTTTTCGCTTTGCCGGGGAGTCAGATCAAAAAGCTCAAAATTATTATAATGCCTTCAGCAACATGAGAGATGAGACGACCTTCCAAAAATGGGCAGAGGAACAGAACAGAAGGAGGTTAAATGAATAATGGAACGAAAAGAAGTTGATATTCAAATATTAATTGAAAAAGGCGACTTTATTGTAGTCAGTCTTGCTGATTTTGATGTAATAGATTATCAAAACCTTGCGGTAATGCTTCGACCGATTATTACTGTTCGAAAAGATGCTGTCTATATACCAATGTTTAAAAATGAACAGAGGTTGTGTGCTGATAATGTTTGGGCTGCGTTATCTTCATTGAAACAGAAGGGCCTTTTTGCGAATACAAATGCAATGAACTATGCTGAGCTGTTGAGTGAATTTGGAAAAGACAGAAAAACCGTCTATATTATTTCCAAGAATTCTCAGGTACGTGAAAAAATAATCCGTGAAAATACAGCACGGGTAAGAACTGTGTTCTGTGATCTGGAAGCGGATGGGCGACTTTATTGGAGCCAGGGAGTGTTTACACAAAGAGGTGCAGCTCCATCATCGCTGAAAGGCGGACAGTATACATCACGTAATAGTAATCCACATATACAGAAACGGGATAATCCAGCGAAAGCTGTCTCTGCTCCAAAGCAGCGTGATTATATTATTGCAACGACCCCGACAATTCAGGGAATCCGGAAACTTACTTCAACTGTCCGTGTATATGAAGGAAGTATTCTGTATGATTCTGTGAAAAATACATACAGATTAGTTAAGAAGGAGTTCCGTAATAATGGTGCTTATACTTACTCAACGAATCAACCGGGTATTTGGGCCAAGATTTACGACGAGAACTATAATTCTTCGTTTTTCGAGGATAAGATACGAAGAATGCTGAAAAATCCAGTTAATGTTGAAGGCATTATCTGGCCGAAGGATATTTTGACGGATTCAGATGGCGTATTTCGTGGATTTTTAATAAATAGTTTTTCTGGGCAGCCGCTTCAGACTAGTGTGCTGAAACGAGATGGACAGATGCAGTATTTTCCTTATTGGACGAAAACAGATATATGCACACTTACTTTGACGATTTTACAAAAGATTAAGGAATTGCATAAACGTGGTATTCTTCTAGGCTGTATTAATCCTGCTGCAATAAGAGTTGTAGATCAAAATACCGTGTTTTTCTGCGATACGGATGATTATCAGATAGAAGGTTATCCGACTCTTAGTAATAATATCAGTTTTGCAGCCCCGGAAAACCTTGATAAGAGGCTTTACCTTGCATCTCTGGATAGTGAAAACTTTTCAGTAGCAGAACTTGTGTTTATGCTGATGATGACGGGAAAAACACCTTATTTATCAGGCAATTCTAATATTATTGGCACTATTAAAAGAATGAGATTTCCTTTCTTTGTTAACGATTACGATGAACGTAATCCAAGCCTGCGTGTTATGCCGAGTATGTGGCGATATATGTGGAGCCATCTTAGCTTCGGGATGAAGAAGGCATTTTGCAGCACCTTTCAAAGAAATATGCCATTTAATGCACAGGGAAAACGATTGTCTGCTTTTAAATGGTATGATATTGTCGAGCAGTATCGTAATGAAGTTATGCACTCGTCTTCTTCTGAAGATAATGCGCTATACCCGGCTACTTTTAAGAAAAAAGAAGGCGATACATTTTATCGTTGCAGTAAATGTGGCAAAGAGCATCCCAAATTCTTTTTTGATCCAGAATATTTTCACGATTATCAGGTATGCAATGCGTGCATGGATATGCCATCAGACAAGTCGTATACCTGCGTTGATTGTGGGCGGACATTTATATACAAAAACCGGACAGCGTTATTCCATCAACGTATGAGGGCAACAAATGATGATTGGAAAAATCAGCGGCATTGTCCGGAATGTAAGGCGAAGAAGGCGAAATGTTCCGGATGTGGAAAAATGGTTCCATATTATGAGATTAATGATGGATTGTGCAAAGATTGTCGCGAAAACACTGTGTTTGAAAGACGAACCTGTAAAGAATGTGGTCGTTCTTTCTCTATAACTTATGCTGAAAAAAAGTATTTTGACTCCAAGGGCTTTTCATATCCTAGAAAATGCGAGATATGTCGAAAGAATAAAAATTCAGGTGGAAATAGTGGCAGCAGCAAATCTGGTACAAAACGTGGTGGATTCTTCGGCGGAATCTTTGGATTTTAAGAGGGGGTGAGGTCATGGCACGAAATACATATGATGAGGATGCATATACTCGTGAAGAGTTTTCGCACTTTCAGAATATTTTATTGAATGGTACTGCTCGTATTCCTATTTGCTTCTGTATTGATGTCAGCAAATCTATGGATTGGCTTACAAATCCTTCGAGTGATTTAATTGTTACGGGAAGCGGATATGAAGATGGCGGCTCAGTTAATCATGTTAAGCTGAGACCCGGAGCAACCAGAAAGTCTAAGCTGGACGATTTGAAAAAAGTTCTTAGGAAATTAATTTATGGTCTTCGTGACGAAGCTGCACTAAGAGACTCTGCAGTTGTGAGTATAGTGACGTTCAGCAGATATGCGAATACGGTCGTTAATTTTTGCGAACCTGTGTCTTTGGATGGAAATGTAATTGCAAATCAAATTAAGCTTGGTGTTGATGTCACGAATGTATCTGAGGGCATAAACCTGGCTTTGAATAAGCTTTCTACTATGTCAAAGGTATTGTCTGACGCACAAACCGAGAGTTATAAACCAGTTTTTATTTTGATTAGTGATGGGCTTCCTACAGACGGCAGAGAAGCCGAAGAGGCTGTTTCCCGATTAAGAAGCCAAGCTGCTAATGATGAGTTATCGATCATTCCAATTGGTATATACATGGATATACCAGGAAAACAATGGCTTCGTCAGCTGAGACCGGACGGAGAAATATTTACCATGAATAGTGATTATGACTTCGAGCAGGTTTTTGATATGATTGAGCAGCTAATTGTAGAGAAGGCGCCTATTATTTCAGTTGACGAAGAAATAATGAGTGACAATCAATTTGCGAAAGAAACAGAAATACCGGCTACAGCATACGGTCAAACAGCATCACCAGATGATCTGTTGAAATTGTTTGAATTCCCGGAGGATGTTTGATCGTACCATCCCTTCATTTTTAACGAGCATTTGCTTTGTGCAAGTGCTCTTTTTTTGTGTTGTTAACTAGAGGTTGATGTCTCTAATTTGGCCAGTATGGTAATCTAAGACCATACAGAAACGGAGGTGATACCAAATGTGCACTTCGGGTTTTAAGTGGCAATGTAGTTATATTTCCAAAGAAAAAAACGTACAGAGTATATTCACCTTTCAGTATGAGGAGGACAGGATTATGAAGAAGATTAATATGAAACATGACAACAAAGACCGTATTATTTGTGTTTCTGATTTCGGTAAACACAGATTCTACTATCAGCCGGTAGGAACCAGGGACCGCCTTTGGCTCTTTGACACAAAAAACTATTCTGGTTCTGTATTTGCATTTTTCCGTAAGTATGGAAGATGCCTTGATGGCATCGGTTTTAGCATGACTGTAAAGGAAATGTATGAGGCCGGCAATAACCACAATGCGAAGATCACAAAGATATTGGATCGTATTCCGGGACAGGTGGAATATGTGCTTCGTGAAAATGAAGAACTTATTCAGATGCCTTGCCTGGCTGTACATAAGAATTATCAATGCAGCTATGCTGTTGACCGTGCAGCGTAAGAAAGGAGATAAAACGATGAGCAGGAATAAAAAGGCTCTTCCTATGAGAGGAATTCGTACACCCCGTTTCTTTATCTGGTTTCGTGGATTCTGGCAGGGAAAGGTTCTCCATACTGGCGGTCTCTGCCCGGAAACCAATGAGATTGCCTCTGGCTATGTGACTGGTCAGATCAAACGCTTCCGTAATGCGTGCGTTACCCGCCGGGAAAAAGCAGAAGAGAAGCTTAATAAGGCATGGGTGAATGCAGATGAACTGCTGGTGGATTACGCTGCTGTGACCGCTGCAATTGCGGAAGCGGAAAAGGAACAAAATGCGCACAGTGAGAGCAATGCGCAGGTTCGTTCTAAGGAAAAGGCGGCTAAGAGACGTGCATCATTTGAGGAAAAGCGTCAGGCTATCCTGAAGAGTCTGGCAACGATCGCAAACGACATTCGCGCAGAGTACGATTCTGCATATGATCAGATGGAGGCTACCTCAGAACTTCTTGCATCTGCGTTGGCTTGTTATGGACATGGTCTTCTGATGAAGCCGGTATATGGTGATAATCTTCCCACCATCACTTATGAAGACTGTGCAAAGCAGATCATTGTCAACCACGAAGATACCTGGAATGCTATCGGTTCTATTTTGAAGGGGGTAAAAGGATGAGCATCTTTAACAAGATTTTTGAAGGCAGTAAAAGAAAGGGCATCTTTAAAAAGAAGGGTGATTATAGTGTCCTGACAGACAATTATGTACCTGCATCTCTGCCTACCTACGGTCAGGGCCTGGAAAATTTTGTTACTGCCGATTATCCTATGAACAATCCTGAAATTATTGAAACTGGCTATCACGAGGTTGAAGAGTATCTTAGTGGAGTGATCGCAACTTGTGACAGTCATTCTACCGGCTCGGAGTGTGACCCATATATTGATGCAAAGATGGATCATGTCATTGCTGGCCATGAGGCTGCTGCTGCAAACAACGAGAACCAGATTGTCCGTATCCGGTCTGCCCGTACAATGCGAAAAGAAGCACTTGACCGCAAGATTAACCCGCGTGAGGAAAAAATCGCAAAACTTCAGTCTGAGATTGAACCTCTCGAGGAGCTTCGTTCTCATTTTCAGATCCACATCGGCAAGTCTGCTATTTCAATCGGCCTGCCGATTACGGTAATCGCTATGCTTGTTGATGCGGCTGTAAACTACAGTTTTCTTCAGACGGTTCTGTTGTCCAATGCAACACTGCTGCTGATCACGGTTATCTGTATGTCTGTAATGTCGGACGGTTCCATGTGGGCTCTCGGTACATTTCTTTCCCGAAGAAAAGAAAAGTTTACCTCAAAGCCTCTGTTTTGGATCATCTGCGTTGGTCTGGCAAGTATGTTCCTTTTGTCTGTTGCCGCTTCTGTAATGATCCGCTGGGGATCCATGGATGCTACTTATGGCACTATTAATGCGGCTGGCGAATTCGTGGGTAAGGAATCCTATTCCCTTGCTGAGTATGGTGTCACTCTTGCCACGGCGTTTGTAACAACCGCAACAGGACTGCTCTCCTTTGCGTTCTCGCTTGATGAAAATGCCTTTCTTGTTTCTATCCGCGAGCGAAAGAAGAAGGAACTTGCAAGGTGTCTTGCGGAAATCGATCCCCTGCTGAATGAACGGGCTCTTCTGGAAAATGCGCCAGACCCCAAGGAATGGGATGAACGTAAGCGTGCTGCTGCGGAGCGCCAGATTGAAGCCACCCGTCTTGGCTTGAAGCTTCATTGCCGCAAGCTGATGGCGGAAGGTGTCAATGATCCTGATTTTACTGAGCGTATGACCGAATCAGGAGAAGCTCTTTTGAGAAAAGGAACTTCTTCTGATATTTCCAAAATGCCTGCCACAACTATCATAAAAAAGGCAGCCTGAAAGGAGATTAAACCATGAACAAAATGATGAAAAGTATCTTTTCTGCTATCCTGACCCTGGCAATGCTTCTTAGCTTTACTGGTTGCGGAGACTCTGAGGATATTCAGAGCTCCGATCCTGTAAACATCGCATTTGTTGTTGGCATCGCTGATGATGAAACCAAATTTAACGAGGGGATTGATGAACTTGCCTCCCTTCCTGCGAACCCTGGTACGGATTATGCCTTCATTTCCGCTGAAGGGAAACCAGCTATGATCGGAGAAGCAAAAACCATTCCGGATTTCTCTGACCGTGGTTATACGGATGTGATGATGGAACGTGTACGTACCGGAATCATGGCAGATCTGACTGGGCAGCTGGCAGATTATAAGCCAACGTCTTCTGAGCTTGACCTGGCAGCAGCTACGGATCTGGGGGTACGGACACTGAAGGCACATGCTGTTGATGGGCGCGATAATGTACTTGTCTACTACTGCTCAGGAAGGTCAACAACAGGACTTATTAACATGGTTGAAACACCTGTGTATGAGATGAATGTGGAGGAATCTGCTTCTGCAGTTGCTCAAAAAATGAAAGTTGATCTGTCTGGCATTGATGTTGTCTGGTATTGCTGCGGGGACTTTGGGGGCAACAAACAGCCGAAGCTTTCTCCTAACGAGAAGGAACAGCTGAAAGCTTTCTACAATCAGCTGTTTACTGCACTAGGTGCAAAGTCCATTACCTTCAAGGATGATCTTCCCAGTTCAGAATGCTATAGCTTCCCTGATGTGCCAGTTTCCCCTATAGCTGTTGAAGATACAGGCTCCGAACTCAAGGAACTGGTTGTTCTTGCCCCTGAGGTGTTTGAGGAGGCTGAGAAAGCTGAGGAGACTGAAGAGACCCAGGATGTAGAGGTGGCTGATGCAGCAGTGCTTGAGTCCCCTATCGTAATTCCGGAATCTCAGGTACGTTACCAGCCTGACTCCGCAGAATTCCTTGATCCTGTTGCAGCTGCGGATGCGATTCAGCCTGCTGTGGATTTTCTCCTGGAGCATCCGGAAGTAAACATTCTTCTTTATGGTACCTGCGCTGGCGACAATGACACGGACTTTTCACTTGAGCTTGGAAGGGCGAGGGCAGAGAGTATTAAAGCAGAATTAGAAAAGGGGGGCGTTGCTGAAGACCGTATTACAGCAGTAACGGTTAAGGTTGCAGACGATCCTTATTACCAATTTGGACTAGGCACAAATTCAGAGGCCAGCAGTGTTAATCGTAAATGTGTGATGCTTGATATGTCGACTGAACTGGCTAAGCAGATTCTTGCTAATGCAGTTTAAGTTATGGAGGAGAGTGCCAATGAAATTTCTGATCCTCTTGTTGATAATCTGCTGTATCTTCCCTAATGTTGGTGCTTCTGTGGGAAATGCCCTGATCGGGTTAGAGCCTGTTGCTGAGGCGTTCATGCCATGCCTGATCGTCATTGCTGGTCTTTATTTAATCGTTAAGAGCGTTTTGAAGTGAAAGGAGAAAATAATGAGTAGTAACCATTACAGTTCCATTGATCCTGCTACAGGTAATGTTTCCTGGAATGGCCCCCTTTCCATTGAGAAGGGGGATCATTCCCATATGCCAAGCCGCACAGACGCGTATCTTCCTGGGGATGAGAGAGGGCATGTAAACGCGTCTTCGTTACAAGGCTCCAACACGCTAGAGAACGTGGTGCCGCAAAACTATGACGTCAATCACGGAGCTTACTATTCTATGGAACAGGGGGAACGTTCCGCTCTTCAGAATGGAGCAGCTATTGACTCTTCCAAAACCGCTGTAGTGAATTCTGAGCCGGGAGCCCGACCAGACTTGTTTACGGTAACAGATAATGTAACTTATTCGGATGGCCATGCGGAGTCCATTCACCATTCCTTTACCAATGCATCTTATGCAGACCAGCAGGCATGGAATGATATGTCAGCTGCCTTGCCCGATACCTTTGATGCTCCGAATCCTGGCAATGTCCTTGCTGATTCAATGAGCAGCTCAGAGTATGCAGAGCTAATGGAAAATACCGATGCAGAATTGCCTGGTATTGCGGAAGACTATGCGGCAGCAGACTTTAGTGGGATACCGGGTACCGACTCTGTGGCTTCCGATGTCGATACTGCTGCGTCTGGTGAAAGCGCTGATTCTTCTGCTGATAGCGGCAGCAGTGCTGAGTGCGATTCGGATGATGATTAGGGAGGTAAAAAATGTTTTATGATCTATCAAGGGGGCTGCAGAGAATGAAAACTCCGCAGTGGCCAAAGGGAGCAGGCTATATCCATTCGGTTCTTCCTGACGGGACTGCTGTTGAACTTCCAGTTTTTAAAGGCGTAAATGTAATTACCTTCGGCACCGTAGGCACAGGAAAAACGAAATCTTATACGGAAGAAGCTGCAGATATTTTACTTTCCGATGATCCAAAAACAAAGGGGGTGTTTTTTGAGACAAAGCATTCTTTTATCGACCGTTTTTTGTCGAAGAATGACAAGGTGATCACACATAATCCCAAGGCTATATCTGAAAGGAATCTGTTCATCCCGAATATTGTGAAGGAAATCCGTTTATCAGCTGATCCAGAGGCAGAAATGAGAAAGTTTGCTGAGTTTTTGTTTGCCGAACTTCTGAGTGGGGCGAATCAGAACAGGGCCTGGATCGAGGCTGCCCGCAATACCTTTATCGGTGTATTGCGAACAATTGTGGACTGTTTCCCAAATGAAAACCCTGGTAATTGGACTTTGGTAAATTCTTTGCGCAGGATGACAACGGAGGAGCTTTTAGCCTATCTTGCACGGCATCCCCGCAACCACTCTATGCTTAGAAGAGACTGGGGATATGATCTTAATTGTCCAAAAGACTACAAACCCACCAAACGTGCATCGGACATCCAGTTTTTTCTTAACCAGGTACTTGAAGCTTTTTCTGGCAGCTTTGAAATGGATGGACAGGATACCATTCACGATTGGCTGGCTGGAAGATATGGGCGAAATCTCTTCTTCCTGTATGACCTTGCCTCCGCTGAAATATCCAGACCTTTTCTCTTATACTACATGAAAAAGATCAAAGATTACAAGCTGAGTAATGCTGCAGGATCTACGGCTCCTATTCTTATGGTACTGGATGAAATGGATAAGATGGCAGACTGCGGAAAATCAGCCGATTGGGGACTTTATCAGGCAGCAAACCTTGGAAGGGAGTATGGCCTGCAAATTTTACTTACGACCCAGTCAGTAGAAAATCTTTATGGACTTAGTGCTGATTTCAATGAGCATATTACAACAGGAGGGCTGGCAGGTTTTCCATATCTGATCAGCTTCCGGCCGGGAGATCCCACAACGATCGCCACACTTCAGACGCTTTATGGTTCTGCGTACAGGGAACGTATTGTACTTCCGGCATCCCGTTATGCGGAGCCGGTTGTAAAGTGTGACCTGGAGCCAATGGTCACCGAGGCAGAATTTGCGTCTCTGGGGATAGGAGATTGTATTGTAAAAATCCTGTCTTATCCTCCACAAAGAGTACATATAAACCTTAATTCGTAAGGAAAGGAGGCTCCATATGAATTATCTCCAATATATCAATTCTGTATACAGGCCTGTTCAGAATGATATAAGTACCCGTTATCTTATTAGCGGTGTTGATTTTCGTGTGCGGCAGGTATTAGGACAGTATATTATGAATTCCCTTTATGATGCTGGTAAAATCCTTTTTATTCTTGACAATACCCAAAGCGGCAGCGATTTTACTAATTTTGGCAGGTTTCATGTTCTGAATCCTTTGAATGGAGATGTTGACCTGTGTAATGATCTCTTCGAGGTAACTTCGCTTAGAGAGATCAGCCGGCTTCGGAGCCTTCTTGCAGAGTTAGGTTTTGAAGGGACGAAAGCAATGAAAGTGGTCAATTATCTTTCGTTCGTGAGAGAAACAGAACGGAGACTGGGAAATAATGGGCCGCTTTGTATGGAAACCCTTGAAGAGTACAGTGGAACAGCCCTGGTTAAGTGGAAGCTTTGTCAGCTTGAAGAGAGTGGCGGGCTGTCCCGGGAGAACTACGAGTATCTGCTTACCCGATATGCGGAGGTCAGCAGTGCTGCGGCTGATTTTGAGATGTTTCTGGTAATGCTGGCTCCATTTGTGGGCGGAGGTTCCCAGCCCCACCCAGGAACGGCAGTACATCTTGCAATTGGTGAGTTTGGTTCTGACCGGGCTATGCAGGAGGTTATGTGCAGGCTTATGCTGGCTTTTACCAAAAAGCAGCCGTCAGCTTGTTCCGTCTTAATTGTGGATGATGGCAAATGTGACCGCGAATGTATTGTGGAGGTACTGAAAAATTTACCTACAGCTACAGACGTCCATATGTTTACAACAGATGCTTTTTCGTTGGGGGACAGAGATCTGAGCGTTCTGATGAGAACCTTTCCTGTACGTATTTATTCCCGCCATGATTCTATGGATTCGTGCTCCAGGATTGAGGCATGCTGCGGACAGATCGATGTGGTCAGACGTTCCTACACGACAACAGTAGATAAGCGTATCCGCGCGTCAACAGCTTTTGATATGCTTCTCGGAACAAACCGGACTGAAGCAGAAACCTGCAATGTTCCTGTGCGGGAGGCCCGTTACCGCAAGGAGACGATTAATTCTTTGTGCATCGGTACCGCTATCATTGATTGTGGGGGAACACAGGTACTGTTTCAGTTCTGATATCGGAGGTACTATTATGATCCGGCTGCCAGGTATTCTTAAAATATTCGCGGTATTTCTTATTGATTTTTTTGCTGTATATGCGCTGTTTCATAATATAGCGGTTGCGGCTGGTGTGGTTGGTGTAATTGCCCTTTATGTTTGGCTTGGAGGGTATTTCGCATTGCTCAGGGATGGGGCAGTTCGTTCCAAAAAGCTTCCGGATTATGAATGCTCCCGTCTTGAAACTGCAAAATGCCAGCTTGCAGAGGAGGTTAAAAGTATTAGTTCTGTAGACATTTCCAGACTAAAACTTTATCTGATCACAGCCGACCCTGATATGCAGGCTACTGCATATGGTGCAAACAGTGTTTCGGTTTCAAGAGGGGCATTTGACAATGCTGATCCCATAACGCTTAATGCGATTCTTGGTCATGAAATTTCACATATATTGCACCTTGATGCAGAATTTAACCGTGCTGTTTTTGCAACAATTTTTCTTATTTGTGGTGCGGTCAGCGTTGTATCATTTGCGGCTATGGCAGTAATCTTTTTGGTGTTTCTGGTATGCAGCTTCTTTCGTTCCTGGCTTGGTGTTATGGCGTTCAAAGGGACGACCAAGGCTGTGGGGGGAATTTTCAGCCTGTTTCAGAAGGGAGTTGTGGTTATTTACCGCAGCTTTGCGGGCTGCTTGAACCGCGCGGCAGAATTTCGGGCTGACCGTTATTCAGCGCAGCTTGGATATGGAGTCCAGCTTGCGCATTTCCTTTCCTATGCTGCTCCGGAAACGAGCCGTCAGTTAACATTTACAGAAGTACTTTATCGTACGCATCCACCGGCGCCCAAACGTGTGGCGCGGTTGGAAAAGCTTGTGGGTAAGGAAACTCACCCGATAAAAAGATAAGGGTTGAAATAACAAATGAAAAATACAGTGGCATCCATGTCAGGTGTGGTACTTGACCGTCTTAGAATTAAATACAGAAAACTTCCCTGCAGAGATGGGGCATTCTACTATTGCACAATTCCATCCAATGGCTATACCTTTGATCTGCAATGCGAGGACAAGGATAATACGGTCCGGATTTGGAGATTTATTGGTACAGCACCTCTTTCCAAGGCTGGAAGGCGGTGTGAATACCGTAATCCCCATTATCCATGGGCTGTGATCGGGATGGAGGTGACAGATGAAGGCGATGTCAGCTTTTATGCAGAGCAGAAAATTGAAATGACTGACAGGAAGAGTGCAGCCCGAATTGACAAAATGATCAGTGGCTATATTGATATGATCGCAAATTCTTCCATTACCCTCTCTTTGTGAACCGGTAGTTTATGGGAAATTGTATTAGAGGATTGTACAATAAGGATACATTTATTACGAAAGTCCCGGTCGGCAGCTGTGGGAGCGCCATAGGCGCGGAACAGCTAATTTTCATATATGGTGATGCAGCCGATTGGCGACATGTCCGTTTAATGGAGGAGAATACGGATGAGAATTAACACGTTAAATAATTATCCTGAGAACTGCATTTTTCTTGGAAATCCGGACACTCAGGCAGCTGACGCGAAGCTTCTTATTTCCCAGATGAAGGTTTTGTGCCCCGAAAAGTTTGAAGGAAACAGGGATTCTTTTTCCTTCGAGCTTCGTTATACAGCACCTTTCGACAAAGGCTTTAATGAGCTGAAACGTCTGCAGGGAACAGCAGCTGAAGCCGCTGGACGACGGAATGAATTTAAGGGCTATATCGTTCTTGATATGAACAGCTGGCTGACACATCATGACGAAGAGTATCTGAACAAAGCATTACTCTTTCTGATCGATATGAGTGATTGCTGGAAGTATATCTTTCTCGTAAACAATCAGAATTCAAAAGCTGCAAGAGAGCTTGTTGGCAGGATCCTGTCGGTATTTTTTCGTGGACATATCCTATGCAAAGTCAGAGAAGAACCAAAGAAGTGTTCCTACAGTGAGCGCGTGAATGCCCTTTGTAAGGAAGAAGGCGTTGTGTGTTCCACATTTGTAAAAGAATTTCTTCAGGAACTGCTGGAGATGGAATTCGATGAAACCATTGTTTCGGCACTTCTTAGTGAAATATCCAGGAGTGCTGGGAAAAAAATCAGCAGGAATGCGATTGTTAATTTCGGGAATAACCGGGAATCTGCTATACGCTATATGATGACACCGAAAGAATATGAGCGTCTTTTGACAAGCGTCCAAAAGAGAAAGGAACACTGGTATGACGGGAAAGAAACAGTATGAAGCAGCTTATGCAGGTTATGTATACGAAAAACCAGCTACTCACTGGACTTCGACGGAAGCTGTTAAAAAATGTCTTACAAAAGTTGATCTTACAGATGTGAAGGCTCTTAAGGCCGGTGGTATGCCAATTATCTCCGATGGCCGGAAGGTGTACATGGATGATGGGGATGGCCATACCGTTTTGATCGCCTGCAGTGGCATGAAAAAGAGTATTTGTGGGTTCATGCCGCTGATACGGATGCTTGCAGCGGCAAAAGAGAATATGGTGATCACGGATCCAAAGGGAGAGCTATATAACCGTGAAGCCGGTTTCCTGAAGGCTCAGGGCTATAATGTGCGGTGTCTTGATTTTCGGACAATGGATAAAGATTGTTTTAATGTGCTTCAGTATGCAGCCTCGGTGTACCGGAGTGGAGATAAGGAAAGAGGCTTAAGCCTGTTGTCGGACCTTATTAGTTCCCTTGCAGAGGAACAACGGCATTGTGCAAAAGATCCATTTTGGCCAGATACAGGGGCATTATGGCTAAACGGAACTGGTGCGGTCATGCTGGAGGCATACCCAAGGACCGAACAGGTTAATATTTTAAACTGGTCTGATTTCAATGTACGGAATTCAGCGGCTATTGTTGAGGAACACATCCTTTCATTGATGCCGGATAATACTGTGAAAAGTGCACTGAAGCAGTGTATTTCCTCCGCGGAAAATACATTTAGAAGTATTCTGATCACAGCATCCAGCTTTCTGGCAATGTTCAATCAGAATCCGAAGCTTGCTGCGATGCTCTCCTATAGCACGTTCTCCTTAGAAGATCTCATAATTCCAAAGACGGCACTTTTTCTGGTGACAGACGATACTACTTCCACGGCAGATCCGATCCTGGGAATGATCATCAGCCAGATTCAGAGCTTTTTGGTTGACAAGGCCTATCACAACAGGAATGGAAAGCTGGATGTCCGCATGAATTTTGTGCTGGACGAGTTTGCCTCTATTCCAATCCCGAACATGGATAAAAGCCTTGCGACTCATAGAAGCCGCAACATCCGGTATTATCTCTGTGTCCAGAGCCTGGCACTTCTAAAAGAGCGGTATGAAAATCCCGAGAAACTACTTTCGAATTGCGCTTCAACACTGTATCTTGGTTCTACAGAGCTTGAACTGCTAAAAGAGCTTGAAGCAAAGCTGGGAACGACCTGTATTACGCCGGACGGAAAAGAACGGCCGCTTTGCTCTCAGGCAGAACTTATGACCCTTGAAAGAACCTGGGATCACAAAGAAGCTATTTATATGAATCTTGCAGAAGGAATCCGGTACTGTACAATGCTTCCAAGTATTGAGGCATATGAGATTGGAAATCATCCAATCCCGTCTTTTAGCGCTGAACCGCCTGCAATTGCGACCTATACGGTTGCCCAGTTTGCTGCAGATGTGGTAAATAAGAGAATCCGTGCTCCATTTGCACCTGTGCAGAAAAAGAGAACAGTATCCAGGGGAAAAAGAAATAAACGTCCACGGTCTTTTTCTGAGGAGGTTTCCTCGGATCCGGACCTTGAAGAAGAATTGATGCAGAAGTTTGACGAGCTATTTGGCACATGTGAAGAGGATTAGGAGGAGTATATATGTCTATACCAACAACTAGAATTGCTACTGCAGCCGGTTATATGACCTCTGACTGTCTGTCAGAAGAGTTTTCCTGCCGGAGAATTTACATTACGGAAGAAATCACCAACTCAATGGCCGCAGAAATCTGCTGTCAGATTAATCACCTTGCGGCTTTGAGCAATGAGGATATTACACTTTGGATTATGTCTCCTGGTGGCTCTGTATCTGCTGGATCCGCTATCCTGGATACCATGAATACCTGCGGATGTGATTTCAAAACGATTGTTATGGGGACTGCTGCTTCTATGGCAGCTGTGATCGCATCGTCCGGCACAAAAGGGAAACGATACATTGGAGCAAATTCAGGAATGATGATCCACCAGGCACTTGGCGGATTTTCAGGTCAGACGGCGGACATACTTCGAACCGCCCAGTATATTGAGAAGACGAATAAAAGGCTTTATGAGATCCTTGCCAGAAACTGTGGTGTGAGTGTCCAACAGATTGCGGTTGATTGTGATAGGGATTATCACCTGAACGCAGAAGAAGCGATTGCTTATGGTCTGGCTGATCACATCTTTAGTGGATTTGAGGATTAAGTTTCTTTTATTTAGATCAAAGGAGAAATATTTATGGATAAGAAGGTGCAGCCCAGGATTAATGCAGCTGTTTCCTGCATGAGTGTAATTGCAGGAGTGGCTGCCTGGATTGGATGTTACTTCATTTATACAGAGTATTACAATGCACTCCCGGTTCCGTTTTTGGTCGGAATTATGTGCGCGGCGTTATTTTTCTTGTTGTTTATTACAGTATGGATTGGCTCCGTAGTGTCAGGAGCTTTTGACAAAAACAGCGTTTTATATGCAAATGCTGGAAGAATGCTGGGATATTTGCTTATTGGCACATTAGGGGTATTACTTTTATCTTCGCTATTGGAGTTTCTTTATGAGCTTTCTCCAAAGCATAAAGAAATTGAAGCTACAAGCTATATTTTTATTCTTGATGAATCTGGTTCCATGAGCATGAATGATCGAAATGGATTGCGGTATCAGGCAATTCCGGAAATTATGAAGGAGGAAAATGCTGGTTTTCCCTATATGGTTTATACCTTTTCTGACGATACCCAGATTGCAAGAGAAATGGGGCCGCTTGATGATGAGTATAATGAGATCCCTATTAAAAATGACGGCGAAACCACGATTTTCGGGACGGTCATTAAGGTTTTAAACGATTACAAAAATAGAGTATGGGATGGTGGTGCAAATCCTAAAATCATCTTTTTGACTGACGGAGCTGCGACTGATTTAAGCAAGGACTTTCTTTGGTTTAAGGGAAATATGCCAGAATTTACTTCCGCTTTGGAAGAATATAGTGAGCTGGGGATTAATATTAGTACTGTGGGACTTGGCTCTGTTGACAGAGAGGTAATGCGAAAGATGGCCGAGACTACAGGGGGTGTGTTCGTATCCATTCAGAATGCTTCGGATCTTGGCGCTGCAATGAAAACAGCTGCTACATCATATTCTGACAGAAATCTTCTTTCTATCAGGTATATGAAGCATCTTGATAAGATTTATGGAGTAGTCCGGATCCTGTTTTTGAGTATTATCGGTATGGTTATCGGAAGCCTGGTTCTGCTTGCCTATATGGAAGATACAAGCATTCCTATTATTATTGTCAGTAGTGCAGTTTCTGCTCTGGCTGGAAGTGTCTTACTTGAGCTTGGTTTAAAAATAGGTATCCCTCAGGGCGGACTCTGGTGCTGCCTTTGGATATTATTTTCGCTAACACTTGGATATATCTATCCCAAAATAGAAAATAGCCGGCTTCTTTCCTGGAATGAGGGGTGCAGGATGGCACCTATGGCGTATCGTACGTTGAAAATGAAGCGGACGAAATGATGAATTTCCGCAGAGTCCTATACCATGGAAAAGCAAATGCCCTGGCATAGATTTTGATGGTTCAAAACAAAAAAGTTTGGCATAAAGCGGGGCTGCCGCCAACAAATATATTGGTTGGTGCGACAGCCCCAGGTTTTTGCCAGGAGAAAATATGGGCAACTGATAAACAGAATACTTTTCAGATAAAGTACTCAATAACCTCTTCTACCGGCACTCTGGTCTTCTCGTTATAAACCAGTACAGCTTCCCGGGCCTATGTATACCTGGTCACCTGACAGGTATTCGCTGCTTACTGTCATCATTCCAAGATTTCCAAACTCATTTAGCCAGTTGCTTAGAAACATCATCGCTGCCCGGGATGTGCCTCTTTTTCCAGGGATACCCTCCTTGCTATAGCAGTCCAGACAATACAGCATGGTATTCCGGATCACCTCCGGCGGAATCTCGTCCCGGTCAAATAAATAGATAATGGCATTCAACATGGACGTAGGTCCGCAGTCGTATTCTGATATATGTCAGCCAGGGACATATGGCATGGTCTACCAATAATGCGCCAATGAATATTGCACAGCTTTGGGCATTCTTAGTGATCATTCCAGGAGCTTCTGTAATTGACAGAATGCTGTATAAAGTTACCAGGAATCCTTATCTTGCTGGTATTATAACTGGTATTTTAGTTGCAATTATCAGTTGTGCCAATACAACCAGCAGGTTAATTTGATAAAATTTTCTTAACTAGCAAAGCAAAATATCCTGTACAGGTTATGTTTAAATATGGACATAGCCTGGCAGGATATTTTTGCGTAGTGGATAATTGGATAGAAAAAAATATGCATAAAACGTGAGAGACTTTTCAAAAGGGGTGAACCTATGTATTTTAGAAGAAAAGTAGACTGCTATTTGAACGAATGGAAGGTTGTACTGTGCCTTTCTGTAGCAGATTAGCTGGAAGGAACTGCTTACAGACATCAGACATAAAATTCTGTCTTGCCAGAATCTTGTGAAACTTTCTAAAATCCGACTATTTCTGTATACGAAATTCCAATAAAGTGATATAGTTAATTCAAATAGATTTTTGAGAAAACATGTTGTGTTTGGGATTGCATGTGAAAAATTGTGACAAATGACGTGCGAAATTATGTCAACTGGCATGAAAAATACGGGGGAAGAAATATGGATATTTTAGTTGTGATCGATATGCAGAATGATTTTATTGACGGTGCACTTGGCACACCGGAGGCGGAAGCCATAGTGCCCAATGTGGTGGACAGAGTGAAGAATTTCAATGGTCTTGTGCTGGCAACCAGAGATACCCACGGCGGAGATTACCTTCAGACACAGGAGGGACGGGTGCTTCCTGTAGAGCATTGTATCCGCGGCACTTACGGCTGGGAGATCCGGGAGGAGATTGCAGAGCTTCTGGAATCCGGACCCATTGACAAGCCCACTTTCGGAAGTGAAACTCTTGGAAAGGTTTTGAAGGAATTCAATAAATCAGAGACCATTGACAGCATCACCTTAATCGGTCTTTGTACAGATATCTGCGTGATCTCCAATGCCATGCTGCTGAAAGCATTTTTGCCGGAGGTGCCCATTATTGTAGATTCCCTCTGCTGCGCAGGGGTGACGCCGGAGAGTCATGAGCGGGCACTGGAGGCAATGAAGGCCTGCCAGATCGAGGTTATCTGAGGCAGGAGAAAGAAGGTACACTTGATGTAGAAGCCTGAAAACCTGCATGGCAAGGCTGATGGAAGAATAATGGTTGTATAGAAATAGTTCCGTAGATGAAAATTTCAAAAACTGTTTCATCTCGGGGCTATTTTAGTATTCCAAATTTTATTTTTTTGTAATAGAATAGTAATGAAATTGTATTTTCTCATATTTCTATCAAAATTGAATGATACTATAAACAAGGTGATTTGCGCTCATGGCTAGTATAGCGGATATTAAGGAACTGCCATATTGACTTGTCTGTTGTTAGTACATGAACGCATACAAAGAGGGGACTGAATCGTGAAAAAATTAGAAATTCTTGTTGTGGAGGATGAACCAAAATTAGCACAGACAATTTCTGACTTTCTAAGGATTCAAAATTACGAAGTAGAAACAAAACTGAACGGAAATGATACTCTGGAGTATTTTCGCCAGAACAAGCAGATGGTTGATCTGATATTGCTGGATCTTATGCTGCCGGATATTTCTGGATATGCCGTACTGAAAGAAATACGAAAGATATCGGAAGTTCCGGTTATTATTTTGTCCGCAAGATCAGCTGTGGCAGATCAGATGAGCGGATTTGAAAAGGGCGCAGACGATTATATTACAAAGCCTTTTTCCCTGGCGCTGGTGAAGATGCACATGGAAGCAGTACTGAAGCGCGCAGGAAAACTCCGGACTATGGTGGAGTATAAAGAACTGCAGGCTGATGTAAATGCACAGCTTCTATATTATAAGGAGCAACATATCCCAACCACCAGAAAAGAATTTGACCTGATGGTTTACTTTATGGAACATCCGGGAATTGTTCTTCCAAGAGACACCATACTAAATGCGGTGTGGGAATATGATTACGTGGGTGATGTGCGGACCATTGACACGCTGGTAAAACAGCTGCGGAAAAAGCTGGGTGTGGAGTGCAGTTATATACGTACCGTGTATGGGGTGGGCTATATCTTCGGGGAGGAAGGACATGACGAAAAGCTCTGAAAAAAGGAAGCAGATATGGAATCCCCAAAACAGGGGCTGTTTCCTGATCCTTGTGTTTGTGCTGGCTGTCTGCATTTATGCAGTTTGTTGTTATCCCGCTTATGCGGCGCTGAAGACCAGAACCATATACCAGCTTTATGACGAATTAGAGAATATGAAATTGTCTGATCTGGACGATGATGACATTGATACCTTAAATGAATTTCAGAAAGAGAAATTTGAGGTAATGGTGACGGATGAGGATTTTCAGAAGATCTATACCTCCAGAACAGCAGTTTCCCGTGATTACATAGACCGGTATATAAAAAACAGACAGGAAGAATATACAGAAAATGCAAAGGTAATGCAGAGAAATCTGGAATTACGGCATGTGTTGATCCTGAAGGGAAAGATCATAGATGCTGGACATACCTTTTACGTGTATATTAAAAAGGATGTACAGTCAGGCATTGATATTATAAAAGGAACTACCATATATTTCCTGGTGATTATAATGGTGGCCATATTTCTATATTATGTGCTTTCCCAAAAAGGAGAATGGGAAAAGGAAAAACAGTCTAAGCAGTCGGACTATCAGCTTCTGGAAAGCCAGCGGGAATTTGTAGCCAACATTTCCCATGAACTGAAAACACCATTGGCGGTAGTGTCTAGTCAGGTAGAGATGCTGGAAATTGCAGGAGATAAGATTGACCGGACTTATTACTATTCTTCCATCCATGAGGAACTGGACAAGATGTCCAGGATGGTCGGAGAGCTGCTGGATTTTTCCATGCTGGACAATCAGATGAGTGCTATGGAAATGAGCCGGGTAAACGTATCAGAGATGGTAGAATACCTGCTTCTTCGCTATGATGCCGTGTTCCGGAAAAACGAAATTAAAATTGAGCAGAATGTGGAAAAGAAGTGCCTGGTATATGGAAACCGTATGTATCTGGAACGGGCTGCCAATAATTATCTGATGAATGCTTTTCAGCATACGGAACAGGGAAAGTGCATTCGCGTTACACTGAAAAAGGTGAAAAAGCGGATCCGGCTGGAGGTTTACAATGATGGGGAGCTGATCAAAGAAGATCAGATCGAACATATTTGGGACAGTTTTTACACCACTTCCCAGAAAAAGACACCAGTTACCTCAGAAAACAATGTGAGAAATGTGGGGCTTGGATTGTTTGTTGTACGCAAGATCGTGACCAAGCATAAGGGAACCTGCGGAGTCAGCAATCAGGAAAATGGAGTTCTGTTCTGGATCCAGATTCCGGAACTGACAGAATAAATATGAGGAAAATGAAAGAGTAAGGGGAGAAACTTGAGACTATGAAAAATTGGAAAAAGAGAACAAAAATAACATTGTTGCTGGTATTTTTAATTTTTCTGGCATTATTTGCTGCACTGTGCTGGAAAAAGCGCAGAGGAATCTACAACACGTACATGAAGCTGACCAATCAGGAGATTCCTTATTCCGTAAAGGAGAAAAGGAAAAAGATGTACGGTGATTACGAGCAGAAGCTGAAGGTTTCCATGGATATGGACAACACGGTTTCCATCGGCGAAAATGATGAAAGTGCTGCGGAAATAGAGACGGAAATTCCTACAGAAGAGACAAGGGTTGTGGCTTCTTATGATATTGACCAGCAGCTTCAGGCAGAGCAGGATAACGGATATACCTGGGAGGAACCTATGGTGATCCAGAATCCATATCAGATCGCTCCTTTGACAGCGGTAGTGATCTTCGATACACCAGAAGAATGTGGCGTACGCTTTACCGTAAAGGGAAAAACAGAGGCGACGGATATCAGTGGTGAGGTAGACCCGGCAGTTTCCCACAGAGTACCGATCATTGGTCTTTATCCAAATGAAGAGAACACTGTGGTTCTGGAGCTTTTGGATGAGAATGGAAAAACTACGGACTTCCAGGAGATAAAGATAACAACAGACTCTTTGCCGGAGACCCTGGATGACGTGATCCGGCCAGTAAAAACCAGTGGAAAATCAGCTTATGAACTGACGATGGTATATGGCCAGAAAACAATCTTCCCATTTGCATATGATTGTATGGGAGATATCCGCTGGTACATGAATACAAAGGTAAAAGCCTCCGGAATTTTTCCACTGGCAAACAACAGAATGATCGTGCAGGATACAGCAGCACAGGTACCTTCTGCTGATAAGCCTCAGACAACTAATTTTTATGAAATGGATTATCTGGGAAGAGCCTATACCATGTATTACGTATCTGGCGGAATTCATCATGAAGTGATCGAGAAGGAACCGGGCGGAAATCTGCTTGTTCTTTCCAGTTCACTGGAAGGCCATATTGAAGATAAGATCCAGGAACTGGACAGACAGACTGGTGAAGTGGTAAATGAGCTGGTTATGGGAGATCTTATAAAGAGCAAGTATGAGGACCGAGTTGACTGGACCCATTTGAATACGGTTTCTTATCAGCCGGAAACAGATACCATCATTATCAGTCCCCGAAATCTGGAATCCGTGATCAAGCTGAACTGGACAACAAAGGAGATTCAGTGGATCCTCTGTGATCCAAGATTCTGGGAAGGCACAGAATACGAGAAATATGTGCTTCAGCCAGAGGGGGATTTCAATTATCATTTCCAGCAGCATACAGCCTATCAGGTTTCCGCTGATTTAGATGGAAATCCGGATACTGTAGAGATCAGCTTGTTTGATAATCATTCTGTAAAGGTCAGAAGAGCCGATATACCGTATTATGATAAAACCAAAGAGTCTTATCTTGTAGTTTATTCTGTGAATGAGAAGGAAGGAACGGTACAGCAGATTAAGAAAATTCCAACTGTATGGTCTACCATCACTTCCTCTACCATTTATGATGAGGATTCCAATCACATTTTCGGCATGTGCGGCCATGTGAAAGAAAGCGAAGATAAACGAAAAGGTATGACTTACGAATTTGATTACGATACGGAGGAAGTGATCAATCAGTTTAGCATTAAGACAACTTTTTATCGTGCATCTGAGATGAAAATCGATTATAATGATCTTGCAGCGCCTATGGAGGTTGCAGATAATTATATCAGAGGCGAATTGTTACAGCCAACGAAGACCTGGAAGTGGCTTTGGACAAAGAAACCGGAACAGACACTGAATGATGAGGATGTTACATTCCATCTGACTGGACAGGTTCTTTATGTGGGAACTTACGATCATCGTATTTCACAGATCATCTTCCATGGCAAAAAAAATACATATGTATATGATACTACCAATATGAGACTTCACAAAAAAGGCTATCTGCAGTTCTATGAGCACATTCCAGTACCGCTGCAGGGGCTGGATGCAGATGAATACGAAATTTATGTTATGTATCAGAATGAGTTTTATGATACGGCACAGACGGTTGCGATAAAGTAATAAAAATCAGAAAAGGAGTTCTAGTACTATGAAGAAAAAAGTTTTATTACCGTTAATGGGAGCGGTTCTGGCTGCGGGTCTGATGACTGGCTGCGGCGGCTCAAATGACACAAAGGAAGAGAGCACAAAGACAGAAAGTGCAGCAGAAGCGGACAGCGAAGACACTACGGATGAGGCAGAAACCACAGACAGTGCAGATGGGGAAGAAGAGAGCACTGACAGTGCTGCTGATGAACAGTCAGATAGTAAAGAGGAAGAGGCTTCTACAGATGAAGCTGAAGATGACAGTGAAGACGAGGCAGACGCTGCTGACACAGACGAGGCCGATGACGAAGAAGACGCAGGCGGCGATAAGGCACATGTGGCAAGAACCAACAGCAACTACGGCGATGTGGTTTCTGCAGCCGGCTGGAATATTACTGTGGAAGATGTGGAGATCAATGCTTCTCTTGAAAATGTAAGTGTGGATCTTGGATACACAGGTGTGGAAACCAGCGATTACAAGAAAGAAGCAGACGCAGGCAAAACCTTTTGTCTGATCAAATTAAAGATTGAAAAGGATGGCAGCAAGGAAAGCCTGGATTGGGCGAAGCTGAAACTGACTGACAGCGAGGGAAATGAATACACCAGAACAGATGATGAATTTATTACAGAGCTGGGCATGATACGTATGGCAGGTACCACATTGAACTTTGGCTCTAATGAGGGCTGGATCGCATTTGAGATCAATGAGAATGCAGACGGACTGGAGCTGAGTTATCCATTTGAGGCAGAGGCATACAATTACGCATTATAATCATAAGAAAACGAGGTCAACACGCTCTATAAAAACAAAATCGTACAGGAGGCTGGCATGAAGAATAAGAGATATCGGGAACTGGCTGCAATACTTGTAATGATGACAATGGCAGCAGGTTCCGTTACAACAGTAACAGCACAGGAGAACACAGAGACTGCAGCAACAGAAGAAGGAGAAACCGATGCAGCTGTGGAAGCAGCAGACGCATCCGATGCAAAATCCCAGGCCACAGCCCTGGAGGTTACCGACAGATTTGCACAGCAGACCGCAGTTGATGAGGCACTTCTTCAGGAAGCCCAGAATGGCTATTCCCTGGAAGAAGCATTGATCGTTGTGAATCCATATGGTACTTCCCCGTTAAGTGCAGTGGCTGTTTTTTCCACAGAAGAAGCCTGCGGCGGAACCGTTACGGTAAAGGGAAAATCAGCAGAAAATGATGTGACAGGTACCTTTGAAGCGGAGAAAGATCATATTGTTCCCATTTACGGCCTTTATAACAATGATACCACAGAAGTTGTGATCTCATTGGATGATGGAACTTCTGCAGCTTTTGAAGTAACCACTGAGGATATCAACGTAGATTATGGCACGATAACTGCAGAGATGAAAAGCGAAGCCAGCTACGATTATACCAATCTGACTTTCGTGTGCTCGACTATGGGCTCCCTGTATGCAGTAGATGCAGCTGGAGATATCCGTTTCTATACCAATATGGGCGGCGTTCTTGGCGTTCATCAGCTGGAAAACGGACACATTCTTATGCCGGCTTCCTATGTATTAAAGCCAAGCTATTATAAAGAAGGTATGATCGAAATTGACCTGATGGGTAAAATCTATGGCGAGTATATGATCCCTGGCGGTCAGCACCACGATTTTGTGGAAATGCCAAATGGCAATTTCCTGGTAGCATCTGATAGCCCGGATCTTAGCACTGTGGAAGACTATGTAGTAGAAATCGACCGCCAGACAGGTAATGTGGTCTGGGAACTGGACATGAAAGATCTGATGGGAACCGAAGAAGGACAGTCTGCTTCTATGGATACAGATGGAAGCGAGGAATCTGACTGGTTCCATAACAATGGCCTTGCTTACGACGCCGGCAATGACCTGCTTCTTCTTTCCGCAAGACATAAAGATGCCATTGTTGCAGTAAATATGGAAGACAAATCCCTGGCATGGATCCTGGGCGATCCCACTGGATGGGGAGAGGATTACCAGTCCTACTTCTTCAATCCGGAAGGGGAGGATTTCGAATGGTTCTACGCGCAGCACAATGTTTCCATTCTTGACAATGGAGATATCGCTCTTTTTGACAACGGTACAGCGAAGGTAAAACGCGTGGATGCGGATAACCGGGTAAGTGGTGATGATGTGTATTCAAGAGCAGTTGTTTATCACATTGATACAGAGAATATGACCGTTTCCCAGGTAACCGAATATGGAAAAGAGCGGGGGGCAGACTGGTATGCAGACTGGATCTCCGGTGTAGTTTCCCTGGATGGAACCCAGGATCATCTGTGGATCACTGCTGGTTCCCATTTGCATAACGATGAGGAAAACAGAAGCGATTATTATCCAAAGGATATGTTCGTGCCGGGACTTACCAAGACTACCCATATTGACCAGGTGGATAATGGCGAGTTAAGCTTCGAGCTTACCATTTCCGGTGACACTTATAATGCACTGACATTCCGTTCCTTCCGCATGCCTCTTTATACAGAAGGTAAATATGATGTGGCTGCGGTTCCGGAAGTGTATGGTTCTCTTGGAGAGACCAGCTATGAGGAAAGCGATGCGGATGTAAGCAGCGCAGAGGCTTTGCCGGATGGATGGAATTTTGTTCTGGATGGAAGCAAGATCAGCTTAACAGGAAGCTATCAGACAGAAGCTGCAGCGGATGATCTGGCACCGGGGAAACTGATCCTGGTAAGCGGCGATTCCAGGCGGGCAGATAATCTTACCCAGTCAGCGGCAGCAGGTGACAATGGAACAAATGTTACGGTAAAAGGCTGGACTTCTGTAGATGGTCTGGAAGGTCAGGACTGGGATATTTATCTGGAAGTGGATGGCACTTTGTACAATAGTGGGTATAAATACAGCCAGTCATGAAAGAGTGCAGAACATAAAATAATTTAGCTAAATTTCCATGAATTGATAAAAACACCCTCACAAAGCGGTGGCAGATCCTGCAAAAAGGCGGAATCTGCACGCCGCTTTTTTCGAAGAGTAAAGAAATG
>OLPE01000567.1_pt1 | contig 34128 bp, 40 predicted proteins | sample 1671901 | NCBI WGS metagenome assembly OLPE01 (sample SAMEA3136624, study PRJEB25190) | human gut metagenome | biome: human gut; feature: human-associated habitat; material: faeces | place: Austria | collected 2013 | reverse complement strand
CTTGGCGGGAAGTGCGCTTTTTCCTGCCTATTTGAGCCGATAAAAATTACTGGTCAAGCTGCCATTGGGACGACGGCGGTGGTTGCGTTCCAGAAAACCATGATGTTCCAAGTCACTTAATGCCCGCTGCACGGTGCGGCGGGACAGCTTCAAGTCCTCCGCAATCCTGCGGACGCTGGGCCAGCAGGTGCCGTCGGCGTTGGAGCGGTCCTTGAGGTACATATAGACCGTCTTGGCCCGGTGGGATAGTTCCTGATCCGCATAGATGCTTCCAAAGTAACTCATGTCTTTGCGTCCTCATTGTAAAGTCCCATGGCCGAATAGGGGCTTCTCCGCTCGGCAACAGGTACCTGTGTAGGCTGACTATTCTTCTTTCCGTAGGCCCGGTCAATGTGGAGGAATAGTTCCTGTCGGCTGGCATAGGCCACAGGCCGTGCCGCATGCTCCGGGGTAATGTGCGGCGCACCAAAGGTAATGCCCCAGTCGAGAAACAGGCGCAGCTTTGTCTGCATAGGATGCGTCCCCGTTTTCATGACCACAAAGCTGCCCTTGGGGATGGATTTCAGTTCGTCCGGCGTCATGAGGGGTCGCTCCATCATCTGCAAGCTCTGACTGGGATCATTCTTACTTCTGCTGACCGAGCCGGACAATACCGTGCGGCTGCCCAGCGCCTTGGAGAGCTGCTCCGCTGTCTGACTGTTGGGAGCGAAACCGCCGAAGATGGTATCCTGACAGTTATCGGTCAATATCTCCGCTCCCTCTCGCCCATAGTTCTTCTCCAGCTGCGCCAGCGCCTGAATGATAGGCACCATGGTCAGCCCACGGGAGCGTCCTGCGCTGAACAGCGGCAGGATGTCAAAGGCGGGCATGGTCCCCAGCTCATCGCAGAAGAACACAACACGACCAGGCAGCCGCCCGCCGTTTTCATCCGCCACGGCGAACAGCTCCCGTGCCAGCGTCTGGATCATCAAGCCCGCCATGAAGTTCTTGGTCTGATCCTCCTCCGGCAAAATCAGGAAGATAGCGGACTTTTCCGCCGCAAACCGCTCGGCGTTCATGGTGCTGTCAAAACACAGCACCTGCTCCAGCTCGGAGTCCAGAAAGGCGTTGAGGCGAGACAATACCGTGCTCATGACCGAGGCCATGGCCTGGTCGGATGTGTTCAGCGCCGCCCCGGCAAACCACCGGGCCTTGTGCTCCGGGGGCAGCTTCTCCATGAGGATGGTAAACCAGTTTTTGCCCCGTATCCCCGATGGGGCCAGCAGTTCCTGCACCAGCTTGAACACAGACACAATGTGCCGCCGCTCCTGTTTCCTATCCGGCGGCAGAAACTCCGCCAGCAGGAGTACCACGGAAGTCAATAAGCCCTCGGCGGCATCGTAGAAGTAGGCATTCTGTCCGTAGTCCGTATCGCCATTCGGAGACACGATGGTCTTGGCCAGGATCTTGGCGTACTTCTCCGCCTTGGCACGGGCGGCAAGACTGTCTGTGGCCTGCGCCGCATCCATGTAGTGGTTGATGAGCGTCATGAGGTTGTAGCCATCTGAGCGGGTAGGGTTTCGCAGATCCACCACGGATACATGGTAGCCGTAGTATTTTTCCGCAATGGCGCCGTAGTTGCGAGCCAAGTCACCCTTGGTATCCAATGCAAGAAAGCTCATGCCGCTGGCACAGGCATATTCCAAATTGGGATATAGAAAATAGGCCGTTTTGCCCACGCCGGATGCGCCGATCATAAGGCAATGCACATCGTCCTTATCCACCAGTGCGGTGATGTCATGCTTATGGCTGACGCTGCCCAGCACCAGCCCCTGCACTTCCGGGCGGTGCAGTCCCCTGCGCCAGTTTGTAACTTGAAACGGCACAAGGGCATAGGTCTTGCGGATCTCTGTGTCGGTGGCCCAGCGGGCCGTGCCGTGCTGACCGTCGCCTACGGTTTTGGATTTGATGTTGTTGAGGGTATAACGGTTATTCAGCAGCGTCAAGCAGCCTATGACCGCCGCCATGATGCCGCCCGCTGCAAGGAGGATCCATAGATTACCCATGGCCACCCCGCTTCGCCCGCAGGTCATCGTTCCAGTCCTTTCCCTCCGGGCGCAGGCGCTCTACATCGTAGCCCATATCCTCCAGGGTATCCAGCATACCGTCGCAGGCATCCTCGCCCGCTTCATCGTTATCGAGGCACAGGTACACCGTGTCCAGCTTCGGGTTCTGCCGCAGGCGCTCCAGTACGGGCTGGATGGAGGTGCCGCAGCAGGCCACATAGCTGTGCTCCAGCCAACCTGCCGGGTAGAGGGTAATGTGAGACAGCAGATCAATGGGTGCTTCAAAGACATAGAGGGAACGGTCCGTCCCGTTTTTGTGGAAGCTGTGTTTTATGTCGCTGCTCTCCACATTGATGCGGAATACTTTGCCTTGGGAACTGGTGCTGCGCAGATGTGCGTGCCGGGCTGCGCCGTTTTCATCCAGCCCTACAAACACGCAGTTGTGGTGTGGGTCGTCCTCATAGAGCAGCTTCTCCTGCACGAACGCCGTGACCACATCCCGGTCGATGCACCTGTGTTTGGTGAGATAGGCATACATCCTGCGCATAGTCAAGTAAGGCTTCGGCAGGGCAAAGGGTTTTGGCTCCTGCGGCTCCAGTTCCTGCTTTGCGATGGGAATGATGCCCTGCCCGTCCCGGCCCAGCAGCATGGACACGGCTTCCGGGAAGGTCTTGTCATAGAACTGCCGCACGAAGCTGATGGCGTGTCCGCCCCTCTGCGCAGCATGATCATACCACCTATTGGCGCGTACAGTGATGCTGTGGTCGCTGGCCAGCCGGTACTCCCGTCCAGCCTGGAGGAGCTTTTCGCCCCGGTCACGCAGAAAAGATGGCAGGTCAACCTCGTTGGCCTGCCGTTTTTCTGTGGATGTGAAATATACAAATTTACCCATGCATTATACCTCCTGTTACATGGTGTTGTCGTTGACATGGTGAAGCCGTTCGTCTTCGTGGTCATCTCGCTTGTGTCCCAAGGCCATGCGCTTCTCCTGCAGCCGTCTGCGGCGCTTGGAGTCGATTCGCAGCGCAGGTGGGATGACCGGCATACTCGTCCTAAATATCTGCCCCATATGATGCAGCAGCCGCATGACCACATTTGCCGGAATATGCCTTGCAGACACAGCTTCTCCCACTGGCTGCACATCAACAGAGCCACGGATAGGCGGCGTTTTCTCTGTCGATTGCTTTTCCTCCGGCTCCGTACTGTCAGCAGACGGGGAAAACGAGATGTCCTCTGCCTCTCGGATGATCCAGTTTTTAAGAGAGCGAAACTCCTTCCGCTGCGTTAGCGGCTGGCGGGGTGGCGTGTTCTGCCCATAGTAGCCCGCAATCTCGTCTTTCAGCTGCCACCATTGGTCGTAGCAAGCCGCCACCTCCGGGAGCTGCGCCAGCCGCTCCACAATGGCATCCACCTGTGCCTTGACCGATTTTGGCAGATAGGAATAGACATGTTTGCCGCCGACCTGCGCCAGTGCCTGGGAGAGTTCTCGCAGCTCTTTCGCAAGCCCAGGGTCATCGGCGGCACCGGTTTCCAACGCCCGAATGCGCTCCAGTAACAATGCCTTGGCGGTTTGTATACTCTCCTTGTAGGCGGCATCCTTCCGAATGTAAAGCTCCGTCATCTCATCCCGAAAAATTTCGTTCGTCATCTTGGACCGAATCGATGCGATCCCCTTTTGCGTTAGAAACCCCACCTTGGGATCGTCCGACCACGCCATCATGTGTATATGCGGATGGTGTCCCTCGTCGTGATATGCCGCATACCAACGAAACTTCTCCGGTGGAATACGCATGGCCTCCGCAATGGAGTGGCTCTCCTGCTTCAATAGGTTCTGCCATGCGGCTGCTTTGCTGTATCCCAGGCGCTCCGCATCCTCCCGCCGCAGGGAGAAAATGAAGGTCCACACTTTTCCGGCATGAGTCTCCAGTTCATTCTTTGCGGCCTTGAGATCCGTAACATCCGCCGCACTGAATAGTCCATGTCCGCCGTGCTTTTCCGCACGGGGCCGGTTGGCGATATAGGCCATGTAGCCGCTCTCGGATTCCACTTCGTGCAGATGCGTGTCCAGCGCAGCGGCAATAAGCGCAGACGCCGTACCCCGGTTGGGCATCTGTAGGTAGTCAGTATACTCGAACAACTCCTTTGCATCCAGGAAATCTTTCAGCAGCTTTGTGAGGAACTGCTCCTGCTTTTTGGTCACCGGCTCTGTGCTTTGAATGACCTCCACACCGTCCCGCTTGGCAATATACTCCAGGTATCTTGCCGCACGGCCTCCTTGGATGTACCCGCTTTTCTGTATCAGCCGTGCCATCGGTTACTCCTCCCGGTGGAACAGAAGCACATCCCTAAAAGAGATGTTTCCATGCGTACCCGCCACCTCCCGGACACTGTTACCGCGCATTTTGTTGTACTCGTCCCGGGTCATGTCTATGTCTCCGCCCAACAGATGGTTGGTCATGTTGTGCTCCACCACCAGCTTGAACAGCAGCTTGCCCAGCCTGTCGCCAAACACGCCCAGTGTGCCCTCCAGCATCTCCTGTAGTGCGTGGGGCAGATACGCACTTGTCCGCTCGGCGTGCAGACGACCGCAATACTGCCGCAGCGCCTTCTCCACAAACTCGTTGCGAGTAGGGCAGTTATCCAGCTTATAGAATGCGTCCACCTCTTGCCACACCTCGTCTGACAGCCAGACAGAGTGTCGGCTTTTTCCGTTTTTATCCATTGAACTGCACCTCCTTCCATTGAGTGTCAGAGCCTCCCAAAGGCCCTGCAAACACGGGGCAAACAGGCATTTTTACAAGAAATAGCGCCAAAGCATATTCGCCTCCGCATGATCAGCGTCAATTTCAAAGTGCTGCAAACCTCCGTGGCAGTCCGCACTGCGGGCTGCCGTAAGGGCCAATGGCGCAATAAAGCGCCAAAGGCTTTCTCCTGCCCCGATTTCGGCGCACCGAAAATCGGCCCGAAACCGCTCTCAAACTGCCAGGGCGCTATCCTTACCCTCCCGCGCTCCCACGAGGCCACACAGCGGCCCACAGGGGCGGACACGGGGCATCTCCTGCTCGGCATCTCAGCCGACATGTATCGGAGGCGAAAAAAGAGAGCCGCACCAATTGGCACGACTCTCCAAATAGAATATTCGGTTTCACATCTCCAGCACTGGCGAAGTGTGCTGCTCCTGCTCCATCAGAAGTTTCAGGCTGTAATCCAAAATCTTCTCCTTGCGCTCGGTCAGCATGGTCAGGTAGAATTCACGCTGGATCGGCAGCAGTTCCGGGACATCTTCGAGAAAGTTATGGATCGCATCGAGGTCGATTCTTGAACAGACACGCTTGAGCGCCTCATTGCAATCCGGATTTTTCAGCGAGGAAATGTAATCAAAATAAGATATCTTTTTCCCGCCTTCTTCGATAGAGGAAGTTGGGAAGGTATAGATGCGCTGGTCGATTTCCGCTTCGTCTTGCAGCACAGTTTTCATCCGTTCCAAATCAAGCTGCGGGTACAAGCAGGAACCGCAGTCATAGACCGGCGCCAGCTCTGCCTGCTGCTTCTCCTCATCCACGAGGAAACCCCAGTTGCCGTTATGCCGGTCGAAGTTTCCAAGGAACGCATCCGCAATAAACATGTCCCAGAAAAATTGCCGCAGCTCATCGGAGGGATAAATACTCTGCTCCTCGATGGCCTCCAGAATGGAAGACAGTTCTTTTCCATAACCGTTCTGTTCACTGTCGATGCAGGTATTCTTCAGATGGGCAAACTCGATGAGCCGTTTTCCGTCCTCTGTAAAATCCCGACAGGCAACTACCAGCTTTGTCTTGCCGCGGCTGTCCGTATAGTTTCCGAGGAGCGTTTCCTGCGTCCGAAAGCCCAACATTTCAAAGATATGACAGGCGACATATTCGCTGATGCAGCCGTTGCTGTAACTCATATCCCGATTTCGGCTGGGCTTTGGCGGGAACTTGAGCATATAACTATGTCCTTGATAGGTGATATTGATTTTATTCCCATTGGCTCCGCCGTAGGCGCGGAAGCGGTTGACTGGGCAGTTGGTAAAATCAATCATAGGTTCTCACCCCCTCATAAATATTTTGCGCGAAGATGATCAGCCTGCTCCTGTGTAATGGCGTTGCTCCACTGATTGGAGTTAATCGCACTATACAATTCTCCCCACAGGCAGTCCATATAAGACACCTTGTCCTTTTCGCCCTGAATGTACTCACGAAGCGCTTTATCCAGACTGGCGGGCAGATCCTTTTCCAGATAGGTTCGGTCAGCCGGCTTGCCGCCATGCATTTGTGGTTTCTCCACGGTCAGCGTAATGAGCTGCTCCATCGGGATATCCAGTGTGGAGGACAGCTTCATGAGTGTACCGGCACTGCATCGGGAGAGCGTTGTCTTGCCGGAGCAAATGTCCGCCAGCGTTGCCCAAGGCACACCGCTTTTTTTGGAGAGCTGGTAGCGGGAGAGGTTCTTTTCCCGCAGTATCTGTTGGATCGTCATATACATCACCGCTCTTATTATATCGGTGCGCCGATAATCAGTCAAGAGAAAACCTTGTAAACCTCTGCCTGCCATGCTTACATCTGCATTTCGGGAGTCTGTGATCCACTCTCCCGAAGCTGCTGGGCGTACTCGTGCAGGCTCATGCCGGTCTGCTGCTGGCAGAACGCCTCCATCTTGCGTACCAACACCTCCCGCTCAGCGGCGTTGAGGTGATAGCTCCAGTTTTCTTCTGTGCCATCTCCTTTGCAGAGATTCAGCTCCAGTGTATCACAGGGGCGGTCCTTCTCGATGTCGTAGTTGGCATAGATGTTGAGCCAGTCATCGTTCTGATCGGTGCAAACGAATGTACCGAAGGCGGCATCCACATCGAAGTCCGCCTGCAGATAAAAGTTGAGCTTGCCGTCCGATTCGATGATCTCCTCACCGAAGGAAAAATTTTGTGCCGAGAGATGTCCTGCCGAGGTGATCTCTTTGCCGTTCAGACACTCCAGCAGTTTCTGCAGCATCACATCCCCGGAAACAAGCTGCTTTTGTGCTGCACGATAGACAGCTGTAGACACATCCTGCATGGCCCATGTTTTCCAACCTTCTATGGTATGGACAGCGGAGAACTCCCGCTTGTCAAAATCCAAATCAAATACGCCGGTAACTTTTCCTGTATTCTCCATGCGCAGATGCATCAGGTGCTGATACTCCTCCGGCGTGATCGGCTGGGCATGCGAATACAGAGAGATGAATTTGCCGGTGCTGCGCTCCGTGTCTTTTAGATATTTGCGGAGCATCCTTGCGGCACCCAACAGTTCCTCACCGGGGATAGTTTTATAATACCACTCCTGCCCGTTTTCCACCACATGGTAGGCCGCATAAGTCCGGGCGGCTTCTTCCGCCTCACGGTTTGCGGCATCCTCGGCATAGATCTCACGGCTGATGCGCTCATACTCACGCTGCGGAAGCTGATTACAAAGCTCGTCCAGCACAGTTTCCAAATGCTCCTGCAGCGTCTCACCCTTGAGGTGCTTTTCAATGGCGTTCTTCCACCTGCGGTCCAGCCACAGGACGATTTCTTCATGCTGTGCCATGCTCATCGCCCTCTTTCTGCTTCGTTACGGACGCTTTTGCAGGCCGCCTGGGTCTGGCCGCAGGAGCAGACTTACTGTCTACATACTCCCGCACCGCTTCCGGGACTTCCGATTCATAGAGCTGCTGCAGCACTTCCTCCATGCGCCGCTGCACGGAAGACCGCTGCTTGCGGAGCACAAACTCCAGCGCATCCAATTTAGCTGCGTCAAATCCGATGGTGATATTCTTACTTTCCAATTTCAGTTCCTCCTCAGTCATACTTGATCCCCGGCACCTCCAGCCAGTGGCTCCAGCCCCGGCCCTGGAGCTTCGTTTTTACCACGCCGTACCGTGTGTCCATGGCCTCAATGACCTCACCGCTTCCAATATATACACCGATGTGCCCGGACTTCCACACGGCCAGTCCCGGCGTGTCCGGCATGGTCTCGATGCTGCCTTTGCGTCCGGCGTTATAGTACATACCGTCCGCCCCCACATCGGGCATACCATTGCTGCCGTACTGGATCTCCATAGTCACGGTGTTCAGCCAGCCGTACCCCTTGATGAGCCCCACGCAGTCGGTGGTGCGCCTATTCAGCCAGTGGGAGCGAATGAAGTCGGCTTCATTCCCTACGCCCTCCGGGTATTGTGAAATTTTGTATTGCAGCAGCTCCGGCGTAAGCACCTGGCCGAATGTCCCCCACACATACCCCCAGCCGGAGCTCCATGCGTTGGCGGCATAGATGGCCAGATCCGCACTGTTCTTTGTGGCCGGATCCGTAAACATGGATGCCACCAGTTCCATCGGCTCACTGCCGCCCGGCTCATAGGCACCATTAAACGTACCGCCGCCTGTGCTGCCCATGACCATGGAATAGATCTTCACGGCATTGGAGCGTTCCTCTGCCGTGACCGCACGGCCCAGCCACACGGATAGCTGCGCATAGACTTCTTCCATAGGAAGCGGCACGGACACCTCATAGGTTTCGCCCGCCTCCTCCCGCACCCTTGTCTCCGTTTCATAGAAGCAAGCCACGAACGCCTCTGCATCCGCCTGCGACAGTGCATCCTCTCCAAAGCAGAGGGCAAAGAAAACAGCCTTGACCTGTATTGGATCAAGACTGTTTCCCTCGGCTTTTTGATTGACCTCGGCCACCGCCGCATCCAAATGGGCGAAAGAACCCCGCATCTGCGTGAGCTGTGCCCGGTATTCTGTCGGGACACTTTCAGACAGCTCCGTCCCATAGAACGCCGCCGATACGACAGCGCCGTTGTGCTCGGCTGTGCCGGAACCTACACAGCACAAGAACGCCACCAATAAAATCACCGGCGACAAAATCGCCGCCAGCACCCACCCGACTGTTTTGCGGCCTTTTTCGCTGGTCAGCACGGCGGCCGCCAGCCGAACAAGCTGTGCGCTCAAGCAAAGTCACCTCCTCCATCACCGACCGCCAGCCGAACCAAACAGCGCCGCCTTATGCGTCGGCGCCTTCACCTCCAGATGGTATCGCTCCATGCCGCACTTATACAGGCACTCGCCACGCCTTGCCCGCTGGATGAGTTCAAACTCCGCCTCGTCCAACTGCAGCATATCCATATAGAATCGCTTGCCGATGGAGCCGGGATTGAACAGGAACTGATGGGGCGGGATGGCAAAAAGCGGCTTCGTCATCTCCCGCACACCCTCCTGGTCAAAGTCCTCCAAGTTTTGGGAGGCCATCACCAGCGCCGAGTCCCGCTTGCGCACACGCTTCAGACAGTTGCGGATGTACTCAATAGCCACCGGGTTAGATAGCCACAGATACAACTCGTCCAGCACCGCTACGGTATTGCCACCCGTCAGCAGCCGGTCCGACATATACGCCAGCACATTGAACAGCAGGGCGTTCCGCAGGCTCTTGGCCGCCGTCAGCACACCGCCTACGCCGAACACCAGAAATCGGTCGCCGGAGATATTGGTGTGTCCGTTGAAGAACGGTGCATCCGCCCCCACACATAGAGAATGCAGACCCAGCAGTACCTCCTGCAGCAGCTCCTGCGTGTACAGCGCACCCGGTTTGTATTGGGCCATCTCCTCTTGCATGAGGTCGTACAGATCAGAGAGAATGGGGTAATCCTCCGAGGCAAGCTGGCGCAGTTCCGTCTCCTCCGTAATGCCCCAACGGGCATACAATTTGGACAGCATGATCTCTATGGTGTCCAGCTGCGGGTCGGTGAGATCCTTGTACGCCCGGAAGAAGTCTTTCAAAAAGGAGATGTGCCGAGCCAGCAGGGTGGACTTTCGGAAGGCCTCCGGGACTGTTTCATCCGTGGCGCTGTCGGCGTCCTCGTTCCAGCTCCGTACCTCCAGCACATTGATGCGCTTTTCTCCGGCCATCAGGTCAATGAAGCACCCGCCTAAGTTTTCGCATAGCTCCTCCAACTCATGCTCGGCATCCAGGGCAATCACCGCCTTGCCCGCTTCCAGCAGATTGCAGATCAGCAGCTTGATGAGATAGCTCTTGCCCTGACCGCTGTTGCCCAAAATGAGGATGTTGGCAGAGGTCTTGTCGCTGTCCCGACGGTCAAAGTCCACCACGATGTTGCTGCCGTACTTGTCTTTCCCAATGTAAAAGCCGTTGGGATCTGTCTTGCCGGAGTAATTGAAGGGATAGAGATTGGCCCCGCTGCTGGCGGGCAGTACCCGCTCGAACTCCCGGCCCAGCACATTACTGCCCACAGGGCTGACGCAGCAGAACCCCTGCTTCTGCCGCAGAAGCAGCTTGTCCACATTCAGCTTGCAGCGCACCAGCTCCGTCAGCACATCCGTCTGGAGCTGACGAAGCCGTTCCTTGCAGTCCGCCGTCATTTCCAAATACACGGCACAGTGGACCAGCGGCTCATGCTCACGGTGCATTTTGTGCACCAGCTCCGCCACATCCCGCAGATTGCTCTCCGCCGCCACCGCCTGCCGCAGTTTGTTGGGGTCTGAGCCGTCCAGCTTGTTTTTCTTGTTGGCGTTGTCAATGATCCTGTCCTCCTCGCCGGGGGACACCTGCCGGCAGTAAATGCGCAGCGTCACGCCGCTTTTTTCGCCCAGCTCCCGCAAGAGCGCCTGGGCCTCGGTGCTGGCCGGATATTCCCGCAGCGCCCACACGCAGCGGTAGGTGCTGCCGAAGATGTAATGGTCCACCTCGAATTTCACCACCCCCGGTGCGATGCGGTCCAGATAAGTGCGGAGGAATGCTTCCTGCTGGGAAGGGTTCTTTTTAGAAAATGGATTCTTCATTTTTCCTCCTCACCACATATATAGTTCTATGTGCGGCTTCAGTTCCGGTTCCTGCCCGGTAAACTGCTCCGGCTCCTGAAACACCTGCGTATACCGCTGTATCTGCTCCTCCGTCAGGGAGCAGAAGCCCCCTGCATGGTCATCTCCCACCAAAAAGAAAGGCCCGCAGATGATATCATCTCCCAGCCGTCGGTTGGGCTGCATGCCGTTCAGTTTTCCCTCATCGTTACAGCAGAGAATAACGCCGTCTCCCATAGAGAGAGGCTGGAACAGACCCTCTACCTCCCGCTGGATGGCTTTCAGGCCCTCCTCCATCTCTTTCGCATACGGAGCTTTTCCCGGCTCCACTTTCAGAATTCGCATTTCAAACCTCCGTTTCCGCTGTCAGCCACTGCGCCCCGTCTACAAAGGAGAATACCTCGTGTGTGGCGTCCTGCTCAAAATAAATAGCCAGCAGCTCCAGAAGCCGCTGGCCCTCCGCACGCTGAACGACAAATCCGCAGTCCCGGAACTGCTGCTCCAGGGGCGCATAGTTCATGGTCCCGTCCGTCTTTCTGCGCCGCAGCACGAAGCAGAACTCACGGGAGGAGGCCATGGTGGTCTGGACGCTGTCCAAATGCTGACGATCCTGCACCAGCAGCCCACGGATGGCGGGCATATCTTCTGCCTCCAGCCGCTGCCGGTAGAACTGGCGGTTATCCTGAAAGGACTCCTTGGAGTCAAGTGCCAGCAGCTCCAGTTCCGCCATGCCTTTCAGCACGCCCAGCAGCTCCTGCACCTTTGCCCGAACGCCCTGCTCCGGCAAAACATTCAGATTGCTGGGATGAACGAAGTAGAAGGCCAGCTCTCCGTCCGCCGTTACAACGCTGCCGTTTTTAATATCGTCGATGCCGATGAGCTGCCGGGTAGATTTTTTCCTGCTCATGCCGATTCCCTCCACACATAATATTGTTGTCCGAAAAAGAAAAACGCCGCAGCATAGCGCAGGAAGTCCAGCATGCTGATCCCTCCGTGCCGAATGCAGAGAAAGGCCAGCGCCGCTGTAATGACTAGGGGGATCATACTGCCGGTCTGGGTCAGCGCCAGCACCGACAGCAAAAGCCCTGTCCCGATCCACGCCACATCCCGCAGCGTCCACAGCCACAGCATAGGCCGGGCGGTTAGGTTTTCGGGGTATAGATACATAGTTCTCCTCCCAAAAGTGAAGCCGCAGGTGTGTGCCTGCGACTTCTGTGTGTTTTATTCTTCGTTCCCGGCATCATTCAGCTCGCGCTCAATGAGACCCAGAATGAAATCCTTCTGCTTCAGGCCGTTCCTGGCCAGATAGTCCTTCAGCCGGTCAAACAGTTCCTCCGGCACCTGAAAGGCGATGGTACGATTGTTGGCGTTCATAGTTCGTGCTCCTCCTTCAAAATGTTCTCTGAGTATGTCCGTGATGTAGTCGGACAGGGTCTGGCCCCGCTGCTCCTGCTCCGCCCGAAGCCGCTGGTGCAGCGACAGCGGGATGGGTGCGCAGAGGTTCTTTTTTTCTTCCATAGCCTGCTCCTTTCCGCCTCTCCCGAGGCAAGCAAAGCATAGCTGAACTTCGGCGCATAAGCTATTGACAAGTCTAACGAGAATAGAAGCGCAAAGGCAGCATACCGGACAAGTCTAACGAATATTTTCGCTCATCTGGACCGCCTGCACCAAACACTGCATCACGAAGTCCACACAGGGGATGGCCACACTGTTGCCCAAGGCCTTATACCTTGCGCTGTCGGATGCACCGGGGATGTCCGTCCACCCGTCCGGGAAGCCCTGCAATCTCTCACATTCCAATGGAGTCAGGCGGCGAATGAGATGGGCATGGACATCTTCCTTTTGGCAAACGAGATCGACGGCATCTTTACACTGCCGTGCGCTCTGTGTGCTGACCACAGCATTCTCCCTGAAGTCATCCACACGCTGGCGGCTGTAGACCGCATGGTGATCTGTGGCAGTCAGGGTATAGGCGATGTCCTGTTGGTATCCAATGCCGTTCCCACCGTTCTGCGGCTGGCGGTCTATGGCATTTCCCGTGATGCAGATCACAGGTTCCTGCTCCACCAGCGGTACATTATTGCCGCCCGTCCCATAGCGGGTCGACATGGTTGGCGCTACCTCCTCCATCTGTCGGTAGCGGCTGTCAATGCCGTGGTTTTCATACACCAACGGCTGATGGCCGTGCTCCTGCGCCCGCAGTGTACCTGTCATACCCTCGGAAATTTCCATGACCTGACCGCCCTGATCGTTGATGCACAGCACGGATGGCATACAGTTGCCACTGGCGCCTGCCTTCAGTGTTGGGGCAACACTTTCGTGGTATCCGATGCTCCCGGCACTGGCTCCGGCTCCTGCAGAAAAACCGGCAACAAATGTCTGCTGTTTTATTCCCGGCTGTGCATTTAGAGCACCCGCCACATCATGTAAGTCACGAACCTCGTCTCTTTGGTTGGCCGCAAAGGCTATAACGCCATTCCTGCCGGTGGACATCCCACAGTTCACGCCCAAGGTCGCTGCCACATCGCCGGTCAAGTCTCCGTTGTAGCCGTCAAAGCCCTCAGTGTTTTCACTTGCCTGCGTCACGAAAGTCTGCATCTGCATATTTGAGGTGGCCATCAAAGCACCAGACACCCCTTGCAGGTCGATGCCCTCGTCCCGCTGGTTGATGTGATAGGCATCTATATCTGTGATCTGGCCGTCCGGGAGCGCAAGACCCGCCTGGATCTTCAGCGCCCGTTCCAGCTTCTTTGGCAGCGCTTTGCCCCGTTCAAACGCCCGGCGCAGTATCCCCATGCAAGCCTTCGCTGACAAATAATACTTTGTCGGCGGTGCGCCCTGCAAAATCCGCGATAAGGAAGATTCTCTTGCGCCTCTGGGGGACACCCCAGTATTGAGCGTCCAGGCACCGCCAGCATAGGGAGAAATCAGTTCCCAGTAGGATTCGCCCAGCAGGTTGCCATGCCCAGGGGTAAGGTCCAGGGACATGAACGGTACCGCACTTAATTCGGACGATCTCTTCCAGGACGATGCGGAAGTCCTCGCCCTTCCGCTCTCCGCTGGAGAAGGCTCCCGGCACATTTTCCCATACCATAAATCGGGGCCGAATATGGATACCTGCCCGGCCTCGTGATCTGTCTGCATCTCTCATCTCCTTTACGATGCGGGTCTGTTCCGTGAAGAGGCCGGAGCGCTCTCCGGCCAGCCCGGCCCTGGCTCCGGCTACGGACAGATCCTGACACGGGCTGCCGCCGCAGATGATATCCACCGGCGGCAGCATGGCCCCGTTCAGCTTCGTAATATCTCCATAATGTAGCATCCCCGGCAGCCGCTGCTGCGTGACTCGAATGGGGAACGGCTCAATCTCACTGGCCCATAGGGGGATCACGCCGTTGTGAATAGCCGCCAGCGGAAAGCCGCCAATACCGTCAAACAGGCTGCCCATAGTAATGCACCTCATTTGGCCGCCACCGTCCGGACAATATTGACGGCGCTCTGAGCTGTGTAAACCGCCGAGGTAAGATTGGCCTTCGTAGTGGTGTCCAGCCCAAAGGCCCCGGCAATACGGGGAATTTCCCCGGCAGAGAGCATGAGCCCCAAGCCCAGCAGGGCGTGATCTTTGAATACCATCAGCCCGGCCACAAGGATGGTGGCCTGCAAGAAAGCGGTGAGACACAGGCCGATGACCTGTTTGCACCACTGGATAAATCCGTCTCCATACCCCCTGGGCACAGAGAACATATAAAGGCTCCCCACGGCAATTTGAATCAGCAAAATACCGCCGCGCTTCAGATTGCTGAAAAACACCTTAATGACCGCATAGGCCATGAGGATAAGACAGAAAAGAACCATAAGCCCGCTGGTCTCCCGCCCAAAGCCCCGCAGGGGATAGGTGGACTCCGTTAGGCTTTCCAGGTTTTCAAGATCTGCCAGCGCCGCCTTTGCCGCATCCCCGATGCTGGTGGACCCAAAGCCGGTGATGCCCGCCGTCAAGGTGCCCTGCAAGGAAATTGCCAAAGAATAGAGCCGCACCGGCACCTGGGTAAAAAGAGAGACGGCCAGAAAGCCCTTAAGGACATTCAGCGCCGTCTCTTTCACATTGCCCCGCCCAGCGGAATACTCGATGCCGCATTCAAACACAGCCACCACCAGTCCCGTGGCAAATAGGGCCCAGCCCAAATAGGAGAAAAACAGCACCACGCTCTGCACCCAGTTCATCTCGAAAAGCTCAGCGCCCATGCTGCCCATCTCGGAAAAGAAGTTCCCAAGAAAGCCTACCACCTGACTGTAAAACCAGTCCACGATCTGACCCAGTATCTTGTCTGCTACAAAGTCCCAGATAAACAATTCATCACCTCCTGAAATAGATAAGCCGAGTGATTTTCGTTAAGTGAAAACCACTCGGCCACATAGAGCCACATTGATATTTATTTTTGTTGTCTATTGCCTTGCGCAAATAACCCGCTCAATAGTCCTCGCTCAGCAGGAAGTCCGCCAGATGCACGATCTTGACTCCGTTGATATTGCCCGCAGCCAGTTCATCCATCGTTACCACATATTTGGGGTAGTGGTCTTTGATCTCCAGTAGGTTGGCAATCTCCCGGTCGGATTCCTCCGGCAGATTGCGGCACACTTGCACATAGATCCGTTCGTCCCGCCGCACGGCCACAAAGTCGATCTCCTTGGTGGCGTTTTTCCCGATATACACATCATAACCCTTCCGCCGAAGCTCAAAGTACACAATGTTCTCCAGCATGGCGGCAACGGATTTCGGATTGAAACCCATCATGCAGTATTTGAGAGAAGCGTCCGCAAGGTAGAACTTCTCCTGCGTCTTGAGGACCGTCTTGCCCTGCATATCATACCGCTGGCATCGGTAGATCACAAAAGCCTTTTCCAGCCACTCCAGGTAGTTGTAGACAGCCTCCACCGAGAGAGAACGCCCCTCGCTTTTTATAAACTTCACGATGGCATTGGCGGAAAAGGTTTTGCCGACATTCTCCACCACATACTTCACCACACGGTTAAATAGGTCGAAGTTCGAGATGTTGTGCCGCCGGGTGATGTCGCCGGTGATAACGGAATTGTAGATGCCCTCGACGATTTGATAGGACGAACGCTCATCGAAATTTCCGAGCGCAACAATGGGGAAACCGCCCGTGCGAATATACTCGTTCAGTAGCTCTTTCGTCGTGCGGTTGCTGCCCTTCTTGAATTCCAGATACTCGGCAAAGGACAGGGTAAATACGGGGATAGAGATATAACGCCCTGTCAGATATGTGGAGATCTCGCTGGACATCAGCTTGGAATTGGACCCGGTCACATAAATGTCCGTATTGGCATCCTCCAGCAGGCTGTTGACCGCCTTTTCCCAGCCGTCCACCTCCTGCACTTCGTCCAGCAGAAGATAGTAGCGCTGACCATCGGTCATTTTCTCTTTTATATCCAGGTACATCTGCTTGGCGGTCATGCCCTCGTCTAACTCCTCCGAAGTGTAGCGCAGCTGGATCACATGGTCTGCCGCAATACCGCTGCTGATCAAGTCGTCTTTCAGCATATCCAAAATGGTCGATTTTCCGCAGCGGCGAATTCCCGCAAGGAGCTTCACCAGCGGAACATCCCGATAGGTTTTCAGTATATCTAAATAGTAGGGTCTAACGATCATGGTATCGCCTCCTTGCTATTAGTATAGCCAAAAACCTCCTCATAATCAATAGTTTTTACTTAAATTCAGTAAAAACTTTTTGCTCCGTACAAAGAATGCTCCCGCACCAGCAAAGAGCTCCATCATACCCCGATAATAGTCCAAATATACAGCGGCGCCGTCAGCGTAAAGACCAGGCATGCAAACAGAATGGCCGGAGCCGTCCATTCAAATTGCCCTGTTTTCCGATAGTCAAAATACGCCGTCCCCAGCTTCACGAAGAAGAAAATAGCCAGAATCATGTCGATGGCGGGGAATACCACCTTGTTGACCACCGACTTGATTTGCCCGGACGCCGCCGTCCAGGTGCTCTCCACTGCGCCCGCTACATCACCGCTGCCTGCGGCAAAAGCCGCCACAGACAGCAGGCAGCACAGCAGCGCCGTGATACTCAGCATGAGCATGATACGCTTTGCAGTTTTCATTTTGCGTCCTCCTTACAGTGTCATTTCATGCATGCCGTGCTGCAGCTCGGCCAATTTTTCCGCTGCCCAGTCAGGGATGCACTCGTCACGGATAATGCCTGCGAACTCGGAGCGGTTCCATCTCGTGGTCTCGCCGTCTCCCAAACAGGTGCAGAGTACCGAGCGTCCACGGGCGTGAGGCCGACAGCCAAAGCCGCTCAGGGCCAGCCATAGCTGATTCTCCGGCTGCCAGTAGGATTCCCGCAGCGTATCCGGCGACAGGATCAGCACCCTGCCGGTGAAGTCCTGCTCTCCGGAATTGGATTCACAGTGTTCTGCGCCGAACAGGTGCAGCTTTGCCAGCTCCGCCCGGTATTCGCTGACGAATCCGTCCAGCACGGCGGGATGGCTGTTTATGAGGAAGGTATGCCTGTGTCCTCCATCTTCGGGGACGAAGACGGAGCGGCTCCACTGCTTATTGGTCTCGTGGTAGCGGCCATCATAGGACTGCTCCTGCAAAGTGTTGGCCAGCACAAAGCCCACCCGCTTGTAGCCATACTGGTCGATAACGCTTTTGGCGCAGTCAGTGCTGAGATGCATCCCATCAAAGCCCTTGTGGATGGCCAGCTCTATGGCCCCGGCGCAGGCACAGTTGGTGCGGAAGTTAGCCCGCCACAGCTCCAACTCGCCCCGCTCCCGAGCCTCTTTGGCCGTGTAGGGGTATAGTGCCTCACTCGGCAGCATAGACAATGTCTCCTTCCTCCAAAAGCTGCGCCAGTGCAGACGGGCAGCATCCACTCAGCATGAGCAGGGGTCGGATGCTGTCCGGTACCTGCGGCACATCCTCCATGTCTTTTTCGCAGTCGGCTGCACAGGGCATCCTGCACGCCTCCTGCAGCACACCCAGCAGTTCTACGGAGGCTCGAGATAAGCCCTCCAGTGCGTGCAGCAGCTGCAGTGCTGTCATTTCCTGCGGCATGAGCAGAATGTGGTCCTGTCCCAGCCACGCAGACAGGGAGATACCCGCCAAGCCCAGTTCCTCCAGCGCACCGTTGGGAATGAGCAGGCCGTTCTTTTCAAATTTCATTTCATTGTTCATGCGAAAATCCTCCTATACTTTTAAAGGCCGCTGCGGTGTATGCACCAGCCTGCACGATTTGCCCCGGCTGTCATAGTCGCCGAAGAAGGACATCTGCGGCGCAAAGGTGCGGGGATCGTAGTTGGTCATGATGTACTCACGGTACTTGTTGTTTTTCTTCTTGGACTGGCTGTTGGGGCGCTCCACCTCGTAGATGAAGAAATCATCATACAGCTTCCGTATGTACGGGCAGTTGTTATAGGACACCATAGCGAAGCCCGTATGCTTTACCAGCACATCGTGGAGCCGCTGGTGGTCGCTGCGGGGAAACTCCACCGTATAGCATTCCGCCTCATAGTAGGGTGGGTCACAGTAGACCACGGTCTGCGGGTCGTTTCGGGCGGTGATGATGCTCTCGAAATCCTTGTTTTCCAGTACCGCATCCTTCAGCCGATGAGAGCACTCCCACAGATCCCGGAAAAACCGCCGTATATCGCAGGAGCCTACGCCATAGCTGTCGCCGCTGCTGTTATAGCTGTAGCGCTGCAGCTTATAAAACGCCGCGGCACGGCGCACATTGCCTAAACTGCCACGCTCCAAAAGCAGCTGCCGCACGACCTCCGCCTGGGGTGGCTGCAATAGAATTTCCGTCAGATCCAGCTGCTGCTCCATATATTCCATGGTGAAGTCCTCGCCCTGCAGTTGACGCTGCAATACATCAAATTCATCGTGGGCGTTGATAGGGAGAAAGCCCAGTTCCCTGACCAACTCCAGCGGACGCTCCTTGGCGCAGAAGAGCAGGTTATATAAATCGTGGTTCAGGTCGTTGTAGATCTGCAGACACCCGCTGGGGACGGAAGTATTCATGGTGATAATGCCGCTGCCGCCAAACACATCCACCAGTGTCTTGTAGTGGGTAGGCAGCAGCATTTGGATGGCCCACATGAGCTGGGCCTTGCCGCCTACCCACGGCATGAGCTTCGTCATCTGCCTACTCACCGAATTTCTCCAGCGCCCGCTCCAGTCCGGAGATGGCGGCGTCTAACCCGCTGCGCATTTTCTCAAGGCTTCGGATGGTAGCATAGACCTCTGCCGCCGTCTCCGCATAGTAATACCCCCGCTGATCTGCTGCGATCGGCACAGTGCCTCGCCGCAGGCGGTTGATGTGCCTGCGAAGCTCGTTTCCGCTGATGCCCAGCGCCCGCTCCAATTCCCGGCTGCTGACCACATTTTTATGTCCCTTGCATCCGTTCTCCAGATACCGGGAGATGGTCTCCTTCGTCATTCTTGCACTCCTTTCCGGGTACCGCTCACCGAAAAGGGTGCAAAAAGTGGGACCGCTGTCCCTTTTCGGAAAGCGGCCCCATTGTTGACTTAGTTTACTGCATGGTCATATCCATGCCCTGCTGCGGCAGATGCATAGGCTGTCCATCCGGACGATGGACATAGCCATAGTCACTGAGGATGCCCCTATCTCTATACATCAGGTCTGCGCCGTAGGCGGTGAGATTCAAATTCCGGATGAGCAGGTCAAGCTCTGGCCCGTCTGCCATAAGGGAAAGTTCCTCCCGTGCCCGATCCTCCAACGAGTGGATATTCGGTTCGAAGGCGTATTCACTCAGGTGCTCTGTCAGCGCCATGGCATCCTCCAGCTTGTAAATATCCAGCTGACTGGCCACTGCCTTGAACGCCGCCAGTTCCCCATTTGCATCCAGCATTTCGAGACACTGCGCAAATTGATTGACCTGCTCCATGCTGGTGTGAGCCATATCTACGAAGGCCCACATCTCCGGCATGGCGGTGTCGCATTCCTCCAGCTGCACCTCCTGCCAGCTATCCACCTCCAGACAGTCCAGCACGGCATCCAGCTCCGCCTGCTTTGCGGGCAGGTACAACTTTACGGCACGGACATCACTGACGCAGAGGAAATGGATCATATACGGCGGCTTCCGGGGCGGCCTGCCCAAGTTGGGCGGGGCCTGCCGCAGCTCGGCTTCCCGTACTACATAGCCGTTCGGGGTCATAGCGCCGTGTTCGTCCCTGCGCATTTTTTCGCCGATCTTGGCATAGTCCAACAGCTCCAGCACACTATCCGGCACCTGTTCCAGTTCCGACAGGAAATCGTTCTCCACATAGAACCGGCCTAATGCCGCATCATCCCGGACCTCCGGCACCACATGGCAGCCATCCACACTGTACGCCAGATCCAGCAATCGCTGGAGGGTCAGTTCACCGCCATTGGTTTGGCACAGCTTGTCGACCTCCATCTGCACCAGTCCCTCAAAAGCGATGGCTTCTACATGGTCGAATGTACTCAGCTGCTCCGCCAGTGCGTTGAATTGATACAGGTCGCAGTCGTCAAGGAGCGGAGCCAGAAATCCGTACCGGCCAATGTCCTCCACCTGCCAATAGGGGTCCTGCCCATCCTTTAGCCGCAGCTTATCCAGTGCATCTATCAGTTCCCACGGCGTGGCGGGCAGATCCAGCTCTGCGTGGCTGCTGCTATCCGGATCGCCCAGATATATGGAGAAAACCTTTTTACCCAAGCTCCATGCCTCCTCTCCGCTGCACGATGTCCATGCAGTGATCCGGGTCTGCGCCGGGGACATCCCAGCCGCACATGCTGCCAATTTTCATGGCCGTCTCCTGAGCGGGCGTCACGCCCAGCTTCTGGTTCTGCTCGTCCGCAATGCGGCGGTTCTCCTGTGCGTCCGGCGTAGACCAGTTGCTGGGATAGTACCCGCTCTCCCCACGCTTCACGCAGATGAGCTGCCCCGTACCCGGCAGCAGGGTAAAACACAGCTGAGGCAGCTTGTCCCGGTAAGGCTCGAACCGCTCCTGTTCCGTCCGGATGCTCCAGTCCTCATCCTGCCACAGGTGGACATACAGTTCCCGGCCGCCGTCCAGTGCGATCTCCCGCTGCTCGAAGCCCTCACCCCAGCCATCTGAGGCTTGGCCGGAGATGTACTTCTTCAGCGTGGCCAGCTCTTCAGCCGACAGTTCGCCGCTAATCTGACACTCCGCCACGCCCCACAGCCTGCCGTGCCGCTGCTCCACATCGAAGACAACGGAATGTACCTTGTCGTTGACGCTGTCCGGTTTTCTGTACCAGTACATGACGCCTCTGACCTGTTCCTCCTGCATTCGGTTTTTGAATAAGGCGCTGCGGATCTTGTCCTCATACGATGCCAATTCGCCGCCGGTGAGCCGTTCCGCCTCCTCCGGCATATCGCCCCACTCATCCGGCTCGTAGAGTTCGGCAGTCAGCGGCATATACAACTTCAGCATGCTGCGTTCGGGCGGCAGGACAGTGAAGCTGTCCTGGCCGGGGATAAGGGCCAGAGTCCGCCCGTTGTCCCATTTCATCTGAAATTGCCCGGCGTCATCTACGCACACAAGCGTACCCTCTGTGCCGGGTGCTACCGGCGCATAGGGGTCCTCCATGGAAACCAGCCGAATGCGAGTGCCAGGCGGGTATTTTTCCTGCAGGAATTTCACCATTTTTTCGGATGTAAACATCTTTAGATCCCTCCCATTTTCTGTGTGTATTCGGATAACGTATATGGATTTTCTTCACCGAAGAAATCATGTAAAATATCATCTGCCGCCTTGCGAACGACAGGATCGTCTGTCAGGACTTCATAACGAAACCCGGTGGTATCCCGGTAGGGCAGTTCCTCACGGATGCAGTCCAGAAACGACTCTGCATCGTAATAGAGGATGTCATCGTCCCCAACAAATGTGGCTTTGCCAATAGGCTCCATCATTGCATCACTCCCTTCTTTCGCAATACACCACCAACCGCTGCCGCCCGCCGCTGGCATAGGGATGACAGGTAATGAGCGTCAGCAGGTCACGCCCCGGCTGGATCTTGATTTTGTCCACCTCATGGGGCTGGATAATCTGGATGTCAACCACGGCATAGGTGAGCATCTCCCACAGATTGGTAACTGTTACGATATCGCCCGCCTGCAAGCGGTCTATGTGCCGAAAGTAATCCGCACCATACCACCCTCTATGCCCGGCAATGACGCAGTTGGTATTTACGCCGCCAATGGGCGCCGAAGTGTTCCCCAGCACGGCGGCCCCTGCGGCAAGATGCGGATCAGACGCGCCCAAATAGACCGGCATGAACAGCTCCAGCGCTGGTATCTCCAGCACCCCTATGACCTCGTCCTCCACGCCGTATTTCTTCAGCTCGACCGCAGGCTCCTCACAGGCTTCCAAATCAGTGAGATCGCATTGCTTTTCAGCATAGATACGCCGGTTATAGGCTTGCAGATCTGACAGCAACTCGGGGTACTGCTGCTCCGGCATGTTGCGGTCAGACAAGAAATCCTGCACGGCATTTGTGGCATTGCTCTGGAGTCTGTGCCCGGAAACCACCGGCCACAGCAGAACCAACAGCCCCGCCACGGTCAGCACCACCGCCAACAAAACAGATTTTTTATCCACGGTGTTTCCTCCTCACAAGGAAGCAGCCCCCGCCAGCCGCAGCCAGTACAGCAAGGCCGATCCCTAAACCCGCAAGATAGTGTCGTGTCCACGAAGAAGCAGCCTTCGGAACTTTGCCATTTTCTACCACCAGCTCTGCCGCATACGGCACCCGATGTCCCCGCACCAGCAGCCGGTGGGTGTTCACCCCGAAGGGCGTGCAGGTTACCAGTGTCACCAGGTCTTGCCCGTCCTCGATTTGCAGCAGTGATGTGTCCGAAGGCAGCACTGTGGTGATCTGATCCACCTCGTAGGCCAGCACCTCCCCCAGCACATGGATGTAAAAAGTGTCGCCCTCCACAAGCTGGTCAATGTCCGAAAACAGCTTCGCCGAAGCCATGCCGCTGTGAGCCGACAGCACCGCATGGGTGCCCGCCCCACCCACGGGCAGAGAAGTCCCCACCACATGCCCCACGGCCCGCTCCAGCGTCTCCGCCTCCGTGCCGTGCCGCACCGGGAGATACACGCCGATTTTCGGGACGTCGATGGTACACATGGCACCGCCCACCGTGAGTTGCTCCGCATAGGCTAAGGGAGGGGCAACCGCCCCTCCCTTACGGACCGATGCCTCACCCCGCAGCAAGGCATTATACGCCTCCGCCGCCCGACGCTGCTCGGCCAGCTCCACATTGTCAGTGTCCGCAATAGCGGCGGTGTACACCGCCTCCACATCCGAGTGATACTTTTCACTTACCAGTTCACCCATAAGCGGGTAGAGCAGCAATCCCAGCGCCAGAAGCACACAGGCCACCGCCAGCAGTCGCCACTTCACTGGTCGTTCCTATTGTGCTTCCGCCCCCGGACCACAATAAACGCCGCCACGCCCAGCAGCATACAGCCGCCCACGGTGAACATCCAAGTGCCGTAGCCGCCTGTCTTAGGCAGGTCAAAGCCGGGGTTGTTGATGACCGTCAGCGGCACGATGGCATTGCCGCTCTCCATGTCCACCGCGTCGCCGTTGACGCTGCCGCTGGCCGTCAGGAGCTTTGCACCGCAGGTCTCGCAGGCGCTCTCGCCCTCCGCAGCGGTAATGACAATTTCAATACCGTCCTTCAGCAGCACATATCCCATGTCCGTGTCTGTCTCCGTCAGCGTGTAAGTGTCATCCTCCAGACCCATGACCCGGATGTGCCCCTCCCCGTTGGGCACGAATGCCGTGGCCTTGCTCTCCTTCGCCTCGTGGCCGGTGACATGGTACACGCCGCCCACCAGCTCCGCCGTCACAAAATAGCCGTCCGTGTCGTTGTGCAGCAGGAAATGAACATTGGCCAGGTCGCCCTTGCCGTCCGAAAACTGCTTCAGCACATCCACGCCATAGGTGTAAACATGGCAGCAGTCCTGGAGCGTATCAAAGTAACCGGTATTGGTGCGCTTCCAGGTCAGCACCACCTCGTTGGGGTTGTCGGTATCACCCAGCTGTGCGTCAGCGGTAAGGGTCGCCGTATAGGTGATCCGCATAGTACAGTCGCTGTAACCACGCTTCACGCTATCGGTGTAGACACTTGCGGATTCATTGATGTCCGCCAGCCCGGTCTCTGTCATACCAATGGTCATGGTGTTGGCAGCGTCATCATAGATGACGGTGAACTTGCCGGAATCCTCGTCCCAAGCGGTGATCTGATCGGTGCATCCGGCATCCCGGAAGAACTCAATAATCACATCGCTTCTGTTGTAGCGGATGCCCTCGCTCATCGTGTCCGCAAAGGTATAGGTAGTGAGGCTGGTAGCCTTGGAGGTGATGGTGGGCAGTGTGCTGATGATCTGATACCCCACCACATCCCCCACAGAAGCGGTGGCGGTGTGTGCATAGCCGTCCGCAATATCCCCCGTGCCGCCGTTCTTGCCGGTGCTGTTTTTATCCTCCCGAACGGTCTTTTCCAGCGTAGGATTGCCGGTCTGATTCTTCGGGTACACAGTCACATCATAGTTCCAGTCTTTGCCGTCGATAGTGGTCATGGGCAGAGACACGAAGAAGGGGTTACAGGTGCTGGTGACATTCTCCGGCACACGGGTCTCCACCACCAGATACAGCCCCTGCTCCAGTCCACCGACCTTGCTGTGTCCGTTTTCATCCGTCTCGGGCATGGCCCCGCCGTTCCGGACGGCAATCTCCAGCGCATTTTTGACGGTGGTAGCATTGTCGGCCAAAGCGTCCGCCAGGGCTTTGTTCAGCTTGTCGGAGGTAAAGTAGAACACGCCGTTCCCTCTCTTGTAAGCGTCCGCCTTAGTCAGTCCAATGGCCTGGAGCACTGCGTCGTCCGCAAATCCGTACAGCACACCCACCTTGTACTGACCGCTCTCCCGCTGACTGTAAGTGGAGATGGACGCCACCCGCAGATAGCTAAACTCCACGCCCTGAATGGCGTACTTTGCCAGCTTGTCGGTAGCGGCATCGTCCTGCACACCGGTGCTGACATAGGACGCCGCATCCCACGCCCCGTCTGCGTTGGCTGCCGTGATGTCGTACTTGTAAAGGGAAAGGGATGCCTTTCGCCCGGAGTCAATGGTCGGCGCCGCGAACGCCGTGGTGATAAGCCCCAAGGCCATGACCATGACCAGGAGCAGCGCCCAAAGTCGTTTTGTTTTCTTCATCGTTCAGTTCTCCTTTTTCATCGTGGATTTTTTGCAAAAATAAACACCCATGCAGAGCATGAGTGCCGCAAACAGAATATAAATTGTTAAGCCTGTGCCTCCCGTAAAGGGCAGCGCAAAGCCCGCATTGTTGCAGGCGGTAATGGTGATGTCGTGTTCGCTTGTATCCAGCGTCCCCAAAAACAAAGGCTCCGTCAGCAGCATCATTCCCTCCACCGCCTGCACCTCCGTCACCCGGTAGTAGGTGCCGCCGTCTACTGTCAAATCTTCCCAGCAAACCGAGCCGCCCGCACCCGTTTCTACCGTGCTCACCTCCTGCCAGTTCACCTGGTCCGCAGAGGATTCCAGCAGAAACCGAATCCCCGGCAGAGGCGCACCCTCGGCGTCCACTTTCTTCACTGTAATTCTACCAGGAATAGCAGCGGTCTTGATTTTAAGGTAAGCCGTCACCGGATCCCGGACGCTGGCAGAGTAGGTGACCACATCCTGAATACCGGCAGGCGATCCCCACACGCCATCGCCCCACACCACCATACCGGCGCTGGTGGTGCCATCTTTGGTAGCGGTGATGGTGATGGCATCTGAAATGGGCTTTTCCGCTGAGACCGTCAGCACATCTCCGTTCTTGCTGAAGGTCAGGTCGGCATCCTCACAGCTGAAGCTGTACCTTCCCAGCATTCCATTGGTGTCGGTGATGCTGCCGGTAAACTTGCTGCCGTCCCAAGTCAGCTCCAGCGTCTCTGCATTGGTGGCGGTAGAAGTGCAGAAGCTGGGCCGCTTGCTGTGAGTCTGCACGGAGTCCACAATGGAATCATAGTAGCTGAGGATCTTGCTTCGCAGGGGATGGGTAGCGTCCACCCGCTCCAAGGCCTCGTCATAGCCTATAGATTTCACGTCAATATGGTGGAAACTGCTGTCCCGTTCACCTGCCACCACCTCCCAAATGAGGACCTGCGTGGCATAGGCCCAGGCCATCTTTTCCGCCGTACTCTCTACATCTGCCCACCAGCCGCCGCCAATGGTGCCGTGGTAGCCGTAGCTCATAATGCGGCCAATCAGCCGCTGCACCTCACGGGGCGTAAGGGGATGCCCGTCAGGCAGAGTCAGGTGATCCCACCATGTATCGTCATGATCGGTGAGAGAATCGTAGTTTTTCTGTGGTGCGCCGGGTTCGATGCAGTAGGCCACCTCTCCCTGCCAGGAGTCCAGACACCGGAACTGCGTGTAGCTTGTGGCCGATACCCGGTAGCCAAAGCGCAGATTCAGCACGCCGTGGCCCCAGTTGCCGCTGGATTTCAGGGTGTCATCTGACAGAGGGAAATTCCAGATGTACACCTGTTTGGATGCGGCGAAGACTGTGGTAGGCAGCAGGCATAGGCATAGCACCAGCGCCAGCAGGAAAGCCGTCCCGCACTTGATGATTCGTTTCAAAATAGACCTCCCGTTCTTAAATTTGAATATAAGAAAAGGGCTCTCGACGAGAGCCTTTCCTCTATATACAGCTTCCGTTATCCACGTCCGATGAACAGCTCATACTGCCCGTCTCCGACCTGTTCCGTCCATATCCACACAGCGGTGCAGCCTTCCTGATCCTTATAGTACGCCAGATCATCCCGGATATAGGCGGCCAGAACATCTTCCGTCTTGCTACTGCAGCGGATGGGCGTGTCCCATGTGCCGGCAGCCGCAGGATCCAGCACCAGACCGATGCTCACGGCACAGTCCTTGGCGTAGGCCAGCCAGTAGTCCATGTTAAAAGATTTCTCCTCCGGCTGGGGAGTTGCCTCATCCGTCATAGGTTTGGACGGGTCGGAGTCTATGGGTGGAGCCTCGGGCGGCACAGTCTCGGCAGGCAGCACTTGCACCGGAGGAACTTCCGCCGCAGGCTTCGCTTCTCCGGCAGAGGAATTGGTTTTCTTTTCTCCCGACGGCTCCGTATCGATAAGGCCGGGGCGTTCTGCCTCATCTTGTGTTACGACCTCCGAAGGGTTTGCGTTTCCATTTTGCGCCGCTGCGGCTCTGGAAACATCGGCAGATGTTGTTTGCGGTGGATCTTCTCCTGCGGTTTTTGCGGATACTCCGGTCCCGCCGCAGCCTACAAGGAGCAGTACGCTTAGCATACCCGCTATGATTTGCAGTTTTTTCATTTTGTACCTCCAGTTTTTATTTTTCCGTCCTGTGCCGGTACACAACACAACTACCACAGGATCGCCCACAAGTCAACGGAAATCTGCGCAGCTGCCATAGAAAACTGGAAGCCCTCTGGCACGACCTCCATTCCAACTCATACCATGCCGCCCATTTCCATGTGGGATGTTTCTTCCTGCGCCATGTTCTTCCGCTGCACATCCAGATCATAGGCCGTACAGTAGCAGTTATAATCGCCCGGAGACGGATTGCAGCGCAGGCAGTAGCGGTAATGCTCGGTTTCCACGATGTAGCCGTAGTTCTGTGTCCAGCCGCCGCTGATTTTCCCGCCGTGTTCATAGCAGAAACGCTCCATAGCGAAGCGGTTTTTCAGCATACTCTCCCTCAGCGTGTCCACGACCTCCTGCAGCTCCGCCTTGAACGCGGGGCTGTTCAGTTCCTCTGGGCCGCGGGGCCACCAAGTATGCCAGAACTCGTTGCCGCTGCGCCCGAAGTCCATGCGGATATGGCCGATGGTACCCCGCCGTTTATCTTCTTCGGGGTGCGGGGTATAAAATAAGCCCGCCTCATCAGGGCGGGCCGAACGGATATGGAATCTGCTCATATTTCCCATCATTTTCACCGCTTTCTTATGGTATAGCTACACAACATAGCACATGTCAGCTGTAATAGCTACTGAAGCATTTGCTGTCCCTGTGTCTGCCCCTCCGGAAAGGGTGGGTCTAAGCGTCGCAGCCGACCGAACTCCGTCTCCACCACACCGTCATGCTCCATGCAGTCCGAACCGTAGCGTTCAAAATCCATGTAGCCCTCCAGCTCATAGATGGCTTCATCGTCCAGTCCCAGCGTTTCCTGTAATCGCTGCTGACCGTAACCGTAGGCGCCCTCCGTAATGCGCTGGTAGTTGTCCAGATTTCGCAGCAACTCACAGGCTCCGCGCAGGGTGTCTGGCCGCTCGGCATCCAGAATGGCCGCATAGGTCAGGAGCATCCCGTCCTTCTGCCAGATGTCCTCCAAGGCTTCGGCAAAATCGTTGTAATCCTCCACGGCGGGGCAATCCGTATCACGGATCAGTTCCCCAATGTAAGGCACCTTGAAGCGAATATCACAAAGCTTGGCATCCGCGAAAACATCAATATCGAGGTATGCCTTCACCGCGTCCAGGTATTCCTCGTCAGCGGGGAGGACGAGGGTGTAGTCCGGTTTTCCATCGACGCGCAGCGTCATGCGGAGGATTTCATCCCGATTTTCATTGCGCCAAGGCTCTGCCGGCGAAAGATAGCTGCGGTCGATCCCCATATCCGGCGTCAGCAAACTGCGGGCGTTGGGGACAAAGGCACTGTACCGGGCGTAGTTGTGCCCCTGTGGGTCAACAAGGAAACCGTCCTTTCCCTCCGCGTCGAGGATGAGCAGACAGTGCCTGGCATCCTCATCGTGCCGGATGGCATTTTTGTTCTCTGCGATGAAATCGTAATCAGCCAGCAGTGCGCGGCTGAACTGCTGGAACCGCGGGCTTGGCAGCTCGATGACCTTATCCACGGCACAGGGGTCTGCCTCACACCCGGTCTGCTTACACTTCAGTTCTGCCCGAATGATCATCGTGAAAGCCCTCCCATCGCCATGTGGCTGCTTTGGCTGCCGTTCATCATTTCCTCCATGCTGATATAGCCCTTATAGGCGATGTAACCCCGGTCGGTGAACATTCCGTCCTCCGCGTTCATGCGCTCCGTGCCGTACTTTTCGTAGTCATAAAAAGCGTCGAGATTTTCGTCATAGTCGAAATGACCGGACTGACGGATCATGTACCTGCCGTACTCGGCGGGAGAGTGTGCACCGGGGGCGAAGTCAAATAGGTCAAGGCTTTCCGCAAGGTTTTTGATCTGTGCTGCGGACTTTGGCTCTGCCAGCATGACCACAGCGCCCAGCTTTTCCATATCCGCATTTGACAACCCATCCGTTGCCTCTGCCAGTTCGTTGAGGTCGGAGAGGGTTTCGTACTCCATATCCAACAGGACATCCACCTCGTTGGGAAGCTGGCTGTCCTCCAGCCGCAGGCGGACATCGGCGGGATCTGTGATGCCCCCACGAAGGAGGGCGCGGTCGATCTCCTCCTGCACCATGGGGAGGAACAGCCATGTGATGTGTTCTGTGTCCTCCGGCTCGGCTTTGGAGGTCACCGCAACGGTGATGGCGTTCGGCTCATAGTAATAGCAGGGAAAAAACCGGCCGTCATAGACCGGCTCTAACTTCATGCCGTTGTCGTAGACCACGCCGTAGGGGGTGATCGTGCCGCCGCCATTTTCGATGAGCCGCCGCGCGGTTTCCTCGCCATCCAGCGCATTCAATTCCTCTGTCTTGGCACATCCTCCGTGCAGGTTCATGTAGTGGTTACGGCCAACAGCGGCGAGGTCGGAAAAGTCGGTAATGACCGTGGCCTGCTGGCAGCAGAAGGTCAGGTTGATGAGATCCTTCATCCCGAACAGCTCCAGCTTGTGGGCCATCGCCTGAAACTGAGCGGCTTCGCCGGTGTCGAAGCTGTCCAGTCGCTTGGCAAGGTAGTTCAGCTCCTCCACATTGACCGTGAGCATTTCCGTGCGTTTGAGCACAGAGAAAAAGCTATCAACCTCCTCCACCTTGCAGTCCACCTTGATCGCGTCGCCGATCTCCAATGCCTCCAACAGCTCCATGCAGTGCGCGTACTGGTCGCGGGGGATGGGGAATGGGATGGTCGCCACGCCGTATTCCGGGTGATGCGGATTGCCAAGCACCGCTTGTATCATCATGTTTCGTCAACTCCTTTTTCCAAATTCAAAACCGCATCTCCGTATTTGGCCATCAGCAGTGCGCCAGTGATCAGGTGGAACGCCTCATCTGTGACCAATTCCGGAGACGCAAGGTCTGCGAGAGTGATATTACAGCAGCCGACCGCAATGGCCTTCGCCGCCTGGTAGACGCTGTATAGCTCCGGCTCGATTCCTCCGAGCCGGACGCTTTGGAAGTCAAAGCCGTCATTCCCGCATTTCCAGACCATCCTGCGCCAAAGGCTCTCGTATGCCGTGAGCAGGAAGAGGGCCGCTTTGTTCCGGTCGGACAAACGCCAGCAGCGCTCTCGCCAATGTGTCCATCTTCGCCGGTGGGCATCGGACAGGAAGAATTGGAAGAATTGAGGTTTCCTCTCTCTGAATTGCTGATGCATCCTTTTTCGAAACTGCGGCCCCATAGAGGGGGTGAAGCAGTCCCACATGAACGCATTCAGCTCCAGCACACCTGCCTCGATCCGCTCCTCCAGGCAGGTACATTCACATAGGCGGCACGGATGCTTGCGGACATAGTTCTGGCAGTATTCGCACGCCACATCTTCGGGCGTGTAACGAAATGGGCTGCGATATATTCCACCACCTCTGGGCTTTTGACCGGGCTGAGACATCATCAACTGCTCCAACGCCTGCAGCGGCGTGTCTCGCATGAAATAGTACGGCATAAGTGAACTCCTCTCTGAAATGAAAAAAGGGCCGGAATCTTATTGCTAAGACTCCGGCCCGTTCCGTTTGATATTACATTGTCTGTTGCTGCGCGACTTGTTCCAAGGCTTCTTCCTGCTGCCGGATTCGCTCGTCCAAATCCGGCACACACTCCTCAATCTGCTGCTGAACACTGCGGATCATTTTTTCCTGCTCTCCCGTGAGTTCAAAGAAATCTCCGTCTACAGAGTCCGCACAGCAGCGATAAATCTCGGTCATCTGCTCTGGGGTGAAAAGCCGTTCCTTTTGAATCAGCCCGGAGCGGATAGCAAAGTCCTGTTTGGCTCCTGCATAGTTCTCCATGAAATAGTGCCCATGACATACTCCTGTGTGCCCATAGGCCCAATCCCATGTGACGAAGTGGACTCCGTGTTTGCTCTGAACTCCAGCCAGCACAGTGCCGTTGAAATCCGCCAGCACCTTGTAGCCGTCCTCCAGACCGTCGGCTTTCAAAAAGGGCGCCATCTCCATCTGCCGCATATACTCCGCTGTGGTCCTGACAATCTCATACACCTTGTCCTTGGCAGCGATCCGTTCTGGCTCGTCAATATTCTCATTGCGGTAGGCAACACCACCGCTCTCAGTTACTTCACAAAGCGGCGAACCGTCAAGCAGGATACACAGCCTGTCAGTGTGAACTTCGTCCAACTGGAAACCCTCCTTGGCAAGGACGATTGCTGCTTCTCTGAGGTAACAGACCTTTTCTTCTGCGCTGATGCTCATATAGCTCCTCCCATGCATAAAAAATAAGGCCGGAGCGATCATGCTCCGACCTACAAATGCAGGCGCTGCGACCAGCGCCCTTTTTGAAATGAAAAAGGGCACCGCTTTCTTAGTCCGTCAGGACCAACAAAACGATGCCCAAATCTTTGTGATTCTTTTTTGAGAAAAATACCGCTGCCAGCCAGAAAAATCGCCGCTGGAAAAGGGCGCTGGCTGAACGCATCTGCATGAAACAGGAAAACGCCCGGTTCGAATCGGGGCAGACGCCCTGAAACAGCGATTTGCATCTATGGTTTGAGAGAAGAAATCCGGGCTTGAAAAAGCCCGGAAACGGTTGGCTTAACAGTGATAAGGAACTAAATCACTTATCACTGTTAGCTGACGGTTTTCGGGTGCATACGAAACTCCCGTCTGATTCCTAACAGGAATTGGGTGGGAGTTTTTCTTGTTAACAGAGTTTATATTGGAGGATAGTATTATGAAAACATTACTTTCCTGTGAATTTAACATGGATGCCGGTTGCGTTGAACTAAGATATTCTGACGGTAGCATGATTTCCATTGATTGCACCGCTGTCGAGGACGAGGTCGCAAATAGCTATTTCCAGAGGTCTGAGCTGGACTGGCTTATCTACAACAAGCCGTTGGAATATGCGCATCTTGTGCTTAGCGATAACATGGAACAGTATGTTCAAGGTACGCCGGAGCATCGGTTGATGGATTGAAAAGAAATGTGGCACCGCCCACCGGTCAGATGATCGGTGGGCGGTATTTTGCGTTTTGATAGAAATTACAATTCCATAAGCTGCGATTGTGTTTTCATGACTATCTTACCTTGTGGGGCAAATCGTTTGCTACCTCCTATTGAGTCAGCGATTCGTTTAATTCCTTCTTCATCGGCATTGATAAACAGCGAAAGTCTTTGCGTTGCTCTTGAGCAGGCGACGTAAAAGACACGTTTCTTCTCCTCGCTACTAAAAGCACTTTCATCAATATCTGTAATAATTATCACTCTGCTTTCAAGACCCTTGAATTTGATTGCTGTTGTAAACAGAATAGAAGCATTATTTTGTTCACGAGAAATAGGGATTCCAGAGATTTTATGAATACCGTTTAGGATGGAATCCTCCTCTTTTTTTAGGGATAGAATCACAATATCACTGTGTGAATAGCCATTTTGGTCATCAGTATAGTATTTTATGAGGCGACTCAATTTCATTAGAGGATCACCTTTAACAAAACTGATGCTGGTTTTGTCGCCATTTACCATAGTGATTTTTTGATTGAGTTCTACATCAATCACGTTGTATGAGGTGAGTGCAATCTCATATGTATTTCGACAGTTTTTTGTGAGTACCAATTTACATTCCGATTCTCTGATCCATTTTGGGACTTCCATTGTGGTCAGCATCTGGTTTTTGTCATAAAAAACGAAGAAGTGTCCATCAACCAACTCACAATAATCTTTGAAGTAAATTATTTCATCGTTGTCAAAGTCTTGGCCTTCATCAATTATGATATCATCAAAATCCAGTTTATCCCAGTCAATCTGTGTAAGTGCGTGCGCTCTGTCCTTGGGACTCGATAAGTCGTTCCACTCAGTGGCATATCTTGTAATAAATGTGTGGATGTTGTAATACGTCACATTTTCGTATGGATACATATGCGCCAAAAAGCCAAACAACATTCGATTAAAACACAAAAACAACACTTTTCTACCCTGGGCGCCAAAACGTCTGGCTGCTTCTTTAGCAATCAAGGTTTTTCCTGTTCCGGCAACCCCCTGTATTGTAGCACAATTCTGTTCGGATATATAATCCAATAGCCCTGTCTGCTCATTAGTAAGCTTCAAAAAAGCTTTCTCAAGAGCGTTCTTTTTAGCCCCCGGTGCAGTGATTAACTCGAAATCTGCAGCAATCATATCTATTATTTTTTCAAATTCTTCATCTGTGATATTAACCTTGGCTTTTGACCCATAGAATTCAAAAATATCATAGATAGCTTTGGATCCTTTAGAAAAAGCCTCATATCCAAGAATAGCCCCAGAAGCTTCCCTATACGCTATCGGGAAATTGTGAATTTTATCCCGTATCTCACATGACGAAAACCAAACTGCTGCTTCAATCGGAAATCGTGAATCGAGATCATAAGCAATATTTGATAGCGCTCGCCGGTAGTGGTATATACCATCAATCGCTTGTGAAAGTGGGTCATTTCGCTTTTTGTCACTTAAAATATGGACTTCGTTTGTTGCAGTATTGATTTGCCTGAACGCACCATCACGATAGACAATATCGCCGCCTTTTACTTCTAACACAAGAGCCCCAAATTTTTTGTGCAGAATTAGAAAATCGTTTTCTTTCCAGGTGGATTTCCATTTATTGCTTCGCTTCATCCATTGAACAGAATGAAAAACAACATAATTGTCTCCCAGTTTTTCAAGGAATTCATATACTTCTCTCTCCGAGAAAGGGAGATCAGCTATATCTTCTTTTTGCGGAAACATCATAGCACACATATTACTTTAACTCCCGTGAAATTTGCTCATAGTCAATTTCTGACACTCTGTATG
>OLPE01000558.1_pt1 | contig 34423 bp, 30 predicted proteins | sample 1671901 | NCBI WGS metagenome assembly OLPE01 (sample SAMEA3136624, study PRJEB25190) | human gut metagenome | biome: human gut; feature: human-associated habitat; material: faeces | place: Austria | collected 2013 | reverse complement strand
TTGCCCAGTCGACCCGCCGCCCTGTTAGGAACCGTCGCACTGGGCATCCTTGCGGGACGCTGGTTAGCAGAAAAACACGAACAAGGGAATATGGACGGTAGACTATGCTTAAAGTCGGTACAGTGCGGAAAAGGGTATGTGGAGATGTGAAAGTCTTGCATACTTTTTTCTTGTGCGTTGAACATATATGATTTATACTAAATAATAGTTAAGCAAATTAAAGTTTGTAGAATTAAGAAAATCGGTATTTGGAGGTAATTTAAATGGAAAACAAAATTGTAGGTGCTATTTTCTGTTTCATGTCAGCAGTTTTAATTTCTGCACGATATATTTCTGCTGCGATATTTATGAGTGGAGTAGTTTCGTGGAATGCCACTTTATTTGCAGCCGGTCTTGAATGTGTAGGTCCTTTTTTAGCAATAGCGGCTGGTATTGCGTTTATTATTGGAATCCTTTTTCTGGGATATGGGCTGTATCCGGATATTAAAAAGATGAAGAAGTAGAACAATTCTAGTTTGTGAGTGACAGGCGTTTGAACACTTTTTGAACACCGCAGACTTGATGAAGTCTTCAAAGCCCCTTTCTTTCAGTATTTGTCGTTATCTAAAACGGTTCGATTCCGGTCTGCGGCACGACTTAAAAGGCTTCAAATTCTCTGTTTCAGAGAGTTTGGAGTTTTTTTTGTACAAATGTTGTACAAACTATGATAATTTGTTGACAATCTCGTGGTTTTTATTCTTGTATTATGAGATTGTTTGCTATATACTGTGGAGAAAGACATCGAAAGGCGGTCAGACCAATTGGAAATAATAAAGACATTCGGAAATTATGTAGAAAAATGGTGTGAGAATACACCGGACAGAGCACGCTGGCTCCTCACGAAAGGATGGGAGGCACAGGATTTGAAGTTTCGTCTGGCTCCTTCGAAAAAAATAAACCCGTCAGATCAGTATCTGGCACGTTTGATGATGAATGTGATGCTTCAGCCGTTGAAACATCCGGATCAGTCAGTACTGGTCAGCGTATTTACACCGTGTGAGCTGATGCAGGAGGCTGGTTTATATCCTTATAATGTAGAGAGTTTTTCCTGCTATCTGACAGCATCAAGCGCAGAGCGTGCATTTCTTCAGAGTGCAGAGGATTCCGGACTTTCTGAAACACTCTGCAGTTACCACAAGACATTTATAGGAGCTGCGGAGAAGGGACTTCTGCCGAAGCCGAAATGTATTGTATATACGAACCTTGCATGTGACGCGAATCTTCTGACTTTCCAGCGTCTGGCGGAGTTTTTTCATGTGCCGGTGTTTTCGATTGATGTGCCGTCCGGTCAGACGTCGGAAAATGTTGCCTATGTGGCTGCGCAGCTTCGAGCTCTGCGTGGGTTTCTTGAACAGACCACAGGGCATCAGATTGATGAGGGCAGGCTTATACAGAGGGTAAAAAGAGGTTACAAAACACTACAGCAGTTTGATGCCTTTCAGAGCGCACGTGCAGACCGTTTTATCCCGTCCGATCTGGTGTCGCCATTGTACAGCGGAATGACTAATAATATCCTTCTGGGAACAGAAGAGGAAGCGTTATATACCGAGAAGCTTCTTCAGGACGTAAAGAAAGCACTGCCTAAAAAAGGCAAACATATCTATTGGATGCACACGATTCCGTTCTGGTCAGATGCGGTAAAAGATGCACTTCTTTTGAATGATGATGTTCAGATCGTCGGATGCGAGCTCTCACAGGCAACAGATATTTCCAGACATTCAGAAGATCCATATGAAGAAATGGCGATGCGTCTGATCTATCATGCATTGAACGGAACGATTTCACGCAGGATCAATGCCGGTATCCGTCATGCAAAACAGGCTGGCGCCGATGGTGTTGTCTGGTTCAATCACTGGGGCTGTAAGCATACACTTGGTGGCTCTCGAATTGCGAAAAAGCGTTTTGAGGAAGCAGGTCTTCCAACATTGATCCTGGACGGAGACGGCTGCGACCGAAGCCATGGTGGGGAAGGTCAGACATCTACCCGTTTAGGTGCTTTTCTGGAAATGTTGGGGGATTTTGCTCATGAATAAAACATATTATGTCTGTAAATATACACCGGTGGAGCTATTGACTGCTTTAGGCGGTAAATGCGAAATATTAAATGAAATGCCGGAAGGTTTTGAACGCGCAGAGCAGATCACACATCCGAACATCTGCGGATTTGGAAAAGCTGTGCTCGAGGAAGTTCTTGCCGGGAATATAAAAGAACTGGTTCTTGTAAACTGTTGTGACACAATCCGCAGTGTTTATGATATACTGGAAGACAGTGGACAGATGGATTTTCTTTATATGATCGATATGTTACATTGTGACATAGAATGCAGCCGTGAGCGTACGGCAATGCAGTTAAAGGCACTGACATCTGCATATGCTTCCTATAAAGGAACTACTTTTGATAAAACTGCTTTTCTGAAAGCTTTTCAGCCAAAAGAACGTACGCAGGAACCACATCTGGCGGTGCTTGGAGCACGTATGGGTCAGGAACTGTTTGAGATGACAAGTAAGTCCATGCCGCTTCCGGTTGTGAATGAAACCTGTGTTTATAATCGTTCCGTAGGCGAAAATCTTCCGTCGGAAGATATGGATTTTGATGCACTGATGGAATGGTATGCTGGAGAACTGCTTCATCAGATTCCGTGTATGCGTATGATGGATCATGCAGGACGTAAACAGTTATATCAGGATCCTTCACTGAAAGGCATTATTTATCATACTGTAAAATTCTGTGATTTTTACAGCTTTGAGTATGCGGATATCAAAAGTCATACCGATGTGCCGCTTCTCAAGATTGAATCAGACTTTACTTTGCAGAGCAGCGGGCAGCTGAGTACGCGTCTGGAAGCTTTTGCAGAGAGTCTCGGTATTCAGAAGGAAACAAAAAAGGAGAGAACAATGGGCAAAGGATACTATGCTGGAATCGACAGCGGATCCACAAGTACAGATGTGGTGATTTTGGATAAGGACAGAAAAATAATTTCCAGTGTGATTATGCCGACCGGAGCGGGTGCGGCAAATGGCGCTGAAAGAGCTCTGGAGGAAGCCCTTGAACAGGCTGATATTGCAAGAGAAGATCTGGATGCAGTTGTGACTACCGGTTACGGCAGAACCGCGATTTCAGACGGAGATAAGAGCATTACAGAGATTACCTGCCATGCACGAGGGGCGCATTTCCTCGATCCGAAAGTACGTACAGTCGTTGATATCGGAGGGCAGGACAGCAAGGTTATCCGTCTGAACGAAGATGGCAGTGTAAAGAATTTTGTTATGAATGACAAATGTGCTGCAGGAACCGGACGATTCCTTGAAATGATGGCAAAGACGATGGAAATGTCTCTCGATGAGCTGAGTCAGGTGGGGCTTTCTTATCAGGAGGACATTACAATTTCCAGTATGTGTACAGTATTTGCCGAGTCCGAAGTAGTTTCTTTGATCGCACAGAATAAGCGTACCGATGATATTGTACATGGACTGAACAAAGCTGTCGCTGCAAAGACGGCATCGCTGGTCAAACGTGTAGGCGGTGAAGAGGCTTATATGATGACCGGTGGTGTTGCTCAGAACAAAGGCCTTGTAAAAACTCTTGAAGAGCGTCTTGGAACGAGTCTGGTCATCAGCGAGAAATCCCAGCTCTGCGGAGCCTTAGGGGCAGCCTTATTTGCAACTGATATATAAATATAATAAAATGGGGAACCGGATATTGACGAACCGATAAAAGGGGAGGAAAGAAAGTTGGCTGATTCCAATATTACAAAAAGTGTACTTGCGTCAGCTCTGAAAGAATTGATGGAAACGACACCTTTTGCAAAGATCACCGTCTCAGATATCTGTGCAAAATGCAATATGAACCGAAAAAGTTTCTATTATCATTTCAGGGACAAATTTGATCTGGTAAACTGGATATTTGATGTAGAATATCTGAATCATGTGCAGATTGGGAAGAATCTGATAGGATGGAACAGTGTGCTTCATCTTTGCAACTATTTTTATGAGAATAAAGATTTTTACAGAAAGGCAATGAAAGTAGAAGACCAGAATTCTTTTATCAATCACTTCCGTGAGTTGGTAAGCCCGTTGATGGCAGAGAATATCAGAGAGATTCTGGGAGAGCAGACAGATGCCGATTTTTATGTAAACTTTTTCTGCGATGCGGTTATCTGTGCATTTGGACGATGGATCTCACAGAAAGAACCGATTCTGCCGCAAAAATTTGTAGAATTACTGAAATCCTGTATTCAGGTTGTGGTGATCACGCAGGAGCGTATGAACAGTTAAAACTTGAAAATATAATAAAATATAAAGCAAACAGCTTCATAAAACATATCGGAAATTACCGGATGATTTATGGAGCTGTTTCACTGTGCACATATGTGAAAAGATTGCTTTATTGGTCAGTGACTTTTATTCACCCATAGAGAATGACTTCTGAAGAATATCACGAAGAGATTCTTTGAAGATGTTATGGGATAAAAGCCTGCCATTATTCCTGAGATTGTAGATCGTACCGTCAGGCTGGAAACCGATTACACTGGACGGCGGAGAGATAATGTTTCCGACAGTTTCTGCATCATACATAAGATCAATCGGAATAGTACGGTATTTCTGTGCAACGCGTGTACCGACGGCTGCTTTGTAGACATTTCCACGGGTTTCACTGCTGCATGTCGGATCCGCAATGACTGCGGAAAACGGACAGTGAAGTTCTTCGGCATAGCGGTAGTATGAACCGGAAAGAATTTCGGAACTTTCATCTTCGGTAAACATGTGATATACAGAATAAAGAAGTCTGTGATCGCGGAGTACAAGGCATGCAGCATCTGTATGATCGTCATAATTGACACCGATCAGAAGATGATTGATGTCCTTTGCAGAATCTGCGAAATCTTCTGTGATGCAGTCAGAACCACACAATAGAATGATGGCGCAGTCTTCATTCTGGCGGATGAGTGGAAGCAGTCTCTCCGGATCTTTGTTTGTATAAAGGAAATATACGTAGATACCGAGTTCTTTGCCCTGATCGAAAATCGGCTGATAACTTTCTGTAAGATTTTCATGTGCGGAATCAATGTTCAAAAACAGAAGCCACGGAACATTGATATTTTCGGTACGTTTGATCTTACGGACGATATGTGCGCCCATTGTGCAGCCATTATATCCCAGATTCAGACCGAATTCGATCAGTTTGTCTTTATCCATGTGCTTGAGTGCATCTTCAATCAGTGGATAGTACGGGCTGTTTTCGTTGTTCAACATTGTACGTGCCATCTCAAAAAAAGATATCTGGAAACGCCCCTTCGAAAAATGAAGCGCCATATCGACCAGATTTCTGGTACAGCGCTCCGGTGCTTCATCGGCATCCTTTAATGCGGTTTTGACGAATGTTTTTATAATGATTCGAGAAGTTTTTGCTGTCATTTTTGATCCCTTCAATATGCATATATAAAAAAATTACAGACGGCAAAATACATTCACCGTCTGTATTTTATCTACTTTTTATTTAATCACAAAGTGTTTTTGGATGCAATAGACACTATAGAAAACATGTCCAAAAATGAAGGGGTTCTTCTGAAAGGGAAGATCAGCCCTTGACAGCACCTGCAGAAACACCTTCTACGATAAATCTGGAAAGAAGGATATAAACAATGATTACCGGGAAGATCGAAAACGCGATCATCACGTAAACCTGGCCCATATCGAACTTCAGGAAGTCGGCACTACGAAGCTGTGCGATCAGTACCGGAAGTGTTTTCTTCTTGTCAGAATGAAGTACCAGCGCCGGAATAAAGTAGTTGTTCCAGCTCTGAACGAAAGTGAAGATTGCCTGTACGGCGATAGCCGGTTTCATAAGCGGGAAGACGATCGTATTGAAAGTCTTGAATTCGCCGGAACCGTCAATACGGGCGGCCTCCACAAGCTCCAGAGGAAGGTTGCTTTCCATGTACTGTTTCATATAGAAGAAAGTAACCGGAGCGGCAATACTCGGAATGATCAGTGGAATAAAGGAATCATCCAGATGCATTTTGCCGAGTAACTGCAGGAAACCAAGTGCGGTTACCTGAGTCGGGATCATCATGACTGCGAGGATAAAGGTGAACATGAATTTTTTGCCTTTAAAGTCGTATGCGTGGATCGCATATGCAGTCATTGTGGAGAAGTATGTACATAAAACAGCAGAGCATGTAGCAATGAAGATACTGTTGAACATACCGTTCCATACCGGAAGGGTTCCTGCGAGAAGGTTTTTCCAGTTTGTGATAAGCTGACCTCCCGGGATCGCCGTGAAACCTTTTTTCAGGGCTCCGTTTGATCTTGTTGCGTTGATAAACAGTACATAAAACCAGAACAGGCAGAAGAAAGTGAGAATAATCAGTACCACATAAGCAAGGGTACGCTGACCTTTCATGCTCATTCCTTTTTTGGCTTTTTGATTTTTTTCATTCATTCTTCTCACCTCCCGTCAGTTGCTTTGTTGAATCGGAATACGATCATACTGAGTATACCGGTAATAATGAACAGGAATACGGACAATGCACCGCCCATACCATAGTTCTTGCTGAACAGATGCTTGTTCAGGAACATGATCAGTGTCATGGTTGAACGCATCGGATCACCGGTTCCGTTTGTCAGGATCTGTGGTACATCGAACATCTGCATACCACCGATCAGTGATGTGATCATAACGTAAATCAGAATCGGACGAAGCAGCGGAAGAGTGATCTTACGGAAAATCTGTGAAGATGTAGCTCCGTCTACTTCGGCAGCTTCATAAAGTGATGGATCGATACCCATCATACCGGCCATCAGGAGGATGGTCGTGTTACCAAACCACATCAGGAAGTTCAGAATCGCAACCAGCGTTCTTGCACTCCAGGCGTGGCTGAAGAAAGAATATGCTTCTTTCAGGATGCCTGCATGTACGAGCATGGCATTGATCGGGCCGCCATCTGCGAACAATGTGAAGAATAACATTGCAAATGCAGATGCCATGATCAGGTTCGGGAGATAGATCACAGTCTTGAAGAACCGCTGACCTTTCAGCCGGAGACTCGGGTTGGAGAACCATGCACCGAGAAGCAGGGATACGAGGATCTGAGGAACAAATCCCATTACCCACATGATCATTGTGTTTTTAAAATAAATCCAGATCTCTCCACCCTCAAAGAGTTTGACATAATTGGCAAATCCCACAAAGTTCGGTCCAATCTGCGTCAATCCCGATCTGTAATTTTCAAAAAAGCTGTTATAAATTGTACTAATAAGCGGAACGAGCTGGAATATGAGGTATACTACTACAAACGGTATCAGAAAGATATAGCCCCATTTGTTATAGCTGACCGCTTTATGGTTATTATTCTTTGCCATTATCTTCCTCCATAAGTTAAAGTGTGCCTGCCTGAACCTCAGGCAGGCACATTTTTAGATAATCATGTTCTTTTCAGAATGTTCATTTGAAAATGAAGTCAGTCTGTCTGAATCAGTATGAAAGTTCCGGATATTTTTCAACAACTGCTTTGTAGAACAGGTCGAGTGCTTCTTCATAAGTTGCATTGCCTTCGAAGTAGTTCTTCATAGCGTTCTGGAATTCTTCGTTGCAGCCCTGATCATAGATACTCATGTTGCTGAGGTCGATCTTGTCTGCGCCTGCACAGAACATAGCCAGTGGGTTCTGTCCGCCGAGAACTGCGTCGCCGTAGCTTTCGTCTGCAGCCATTTCTTCCATAGCCGGTTTGTTGTTTACGAAGTCGTTGTCAGCTGTAACGATTTCTTTCATTACATCAACGTTTGTTGTCATAGTTTTCATGATATCAGCAACGAGTGTCGGGTTGTCTGTACCTGTAGCTGCTGTGATCCATGTTCCGCCCCAGTAGAAGCCCTGCGGTCCTTCTGTTGCAGCCCAGCCGCCGTCTTTACCTACGGAGCCGTCCTGATCAGCACTCATAGAGAAGTCGATGAACCATGCCGGTCCGAAATATGCGAATACGTTGCTGTCTTTGAAGAAGCCTTTGCTCCAGTCATCGCTCCACAGTTCGTATGTAGCTGTTTCGCCTGCATCAACCATTTCTTTGGACATGTCAACCCAGTTCTTGATATTGTCGTCAACTGTGATCTTTCCATCAACTACCCATGGGCTGGTTACGTTGTTGGAGAATACACGGTAGGAGTCGTTTACAGTAGAGGTCATCTGATAACCTTTTTCTTTCAGTTCTGCAGCAGTTGCTTTGAAGGTATCCCAGTCAGCAACTTTCTTCTGAACCTCTGCCGGATCGTCTGTTCCGAATACTTCTTTGGCGATATCTCTTCTGTAGATCATGGTTCCTGGGCAGCCCTGCCATGAAAGACCTTTCAGGTTTCCATCGGAATCTGTCATAACGTCTTTGGTGTACTGATACTGATCAGCAATCTCATCATCTGTGATTCCAAGATCTGCTACAGACATTGTGTAATCTGTGTTTACATATTTCAGTGCGTAGTCAGCTTCTACGAGGAAGAGGTCGATCTTGTCGTCAGCAGCTGCATCAGCCTGTTTCAGAAGTGTTTCGTCGAGATTGTTCTGATAAGCGTTGTCATCAGATGGAGTAATATTCCATACAACATCTACATCACCGATCTTACCATGAGTTCCGTCTACTTCTTCATATCCCGGATAGTGATCGGTCAGACGGGATTTGAATTCTTCGTTCCAGCAGTAAATGTTTAAAACTTTACCTTCGTCTGAGCCTGCGTCATCAGCCCATACCGGAACTGCTGCCAAACCTGCGAGCATAGCTGCTGTTAATGTGACTGCCATAATCTGTTTTTTCATGTTGTTACCTCCCTGTGATTTAATAATTGTGTTTTTATTTTTTTCCATATTAAATTTTCATTATTTAGTTTTTGCAAATATGTTTTGCATTTTATTTTGCCAGATTCCTGACCGAAGCACCGGGGAAAAGCCTTCCGTCAACTGTGAACTTATCGATGATCGTTGCTTTGGGATTTTCGATGAGGCCAATCAGTTTCTTTGCGGCAAGCTGTCCGATCGTTTCTGTGTCCTGGCACAGCGTTGTCAGCCGGGGCTCAAGGATGCGGGCAAAAGTGAGTCCATCATATCCTGCGATGGAAATATCATCTGGTATCCGAAGTCCTCGTTCGTGGATTTCGTTGATACCGCCCAGAGCAGAAAAATCATCCGGATAAAGAATGCAGGTAGGCGGATCTTTCAGATCAAGAAGTTCTGAGGTCGCCATCGCTGCGGCTTCTGCATCGCGATAGGGGATGACCGGCATATATTCATCGGGTACATCGATATGTTTTTTCTGAAGCGTCCTGTAGAAGCTTCCCAGACGACTTCGTGTAACAGAAGAATCTTCTCCGTGAATATATGCGATTTTTCTGTGCCCCCGTTGCAGAACATAGGTGACAAGATCTTCCATTCCCTGAATGTTGTTGGAAACAACAGCAATTCTTCCATCGAATACATGGTCGATCGTAACCACCGGAATTTCGGATTGCACCAGCTGTTGTACTTCTTCTGTAAAGAAGTCGATGCAGGCAATTACAACTCCGTCGACTCCCCGGTAGCGGCAGTGATCATAATAACTGATGTGCTGACCGGAAAGATTTCCGCTGGTAAATGTGATGTCGTATCCTCTGGATTCAGCCGTGCGCTTGAAACTTTCTAATACATGATTGAAATAATCATGTGTGAGACCACTCATGGCTTCGTCTACGAATAGTACGCCGAGATTGTGGCTTCGCTTGGTTTTCAGCGACCGTGCTGAGGAATTAGGAAGATATCCCATTTCTGATGCAGTATTTAAAATAAGCTGCCGGGTCTCTTCGCTGATATCCGGATAACCATTGAGAGCTTTGCTGACACTTGCAACAGATACGCTGCATTGTTTTGCAATGTCTTTCATGGATACCATATGCATGTCCAGCCTTTTCTGTTTTTGTTTCTAAATCGTTTTCGCAAGCTCATCGTACTGTATTTTCGGACAATTTGCAAGCGTAAATTGTTATATTTGCATAATTTATCCCTCTTGCACAAAAAATAATTGACGATAATTAACCAATTTCACAAAAAAGGTACTTCATTTTTACGAAAAATTTCGTAAAAAACTTAACGTTTACGAAAACATGTCTGCACGCGATTTCGTAAGCGAAAATGTAGTTGATTTTTTTGAATAAGTGAATTATACTGAGCTTAATCCAATCTAATCATATTATAGTTATAAAATTTCTAAACTTATTCGTTTTCGCAATTCTGTTTTCAGTCTTTAATTCGTGATCGCATACCCTTTACTTTATTTATATTGTTTTTTGAAGGAGGTTCTTTATGAAATTCGGACATTTTGACGATAAAGCCAAAGAATATGTAATCACCACACCACATACTCCGCAGCCATGGATCAATTATCTCGGAAGCAACGACTTCTTTTCACTGATCTCAAACACCTGTGGCGGATATAGTTTCTATAAAGATGCGAAACTTTTACGTATTACGAGATATCGCTACAATAACATTCCGGTAGATTCCAATGGAAAATATTACTATATCAATGATGACGGTGTGATCTGGAATCCGGGCACGATGCCATCCGGTACAGAGACAGATACATATGAATGTCGTCACGGTCTGGGCTACAGCCGTTTCCATTCTTCAAAAAATAATCTGGAAGCGGATCTGCTGGCATTTGTACCGGTAGATGCAGCGTGCGAGATCAACTGCCTGACTTTGAAAAATAATTCCGATGTCGCAAAAAATGTCTCTTTGTTTTCTTATGTAGAGTTCTGTCTCTGGAATGCAGTGGATGATTCAACGAACTTCCAGCGAAACTTAAGTATTGGAGAAGTGGAGGTACATGGAAGTACGATCTATCATAAGACCGAATACAGAGAACGCCGCCGTCATTACAGTTTCTTTACTGTAAATGCACCGGTTCAGAATTTTGATACCAGCAGGGATGAATTCCTTGGAGCCGGTAACGGCAACGCATTTCCGGAAGCTGTCCGCAGGAAAAAATGCAGCAATTCCATAGCAAGCGGATGGTATCCGATCGCAGCACATCAGATTGATCTGACACTTGCTCCTGGCGAAGAAAAGACATTTGTATTTATGCTGGGTTACTGTGAAAACCCTGCAGACAATAAATGGGAAGCGCCGAACGTCATCCGTAAGGCACCGGCAAAAGCGCTTATCGAAAGATTTGATACAGCAGAAAAAGCAATGGCAGCATTTGCAGAGCTGAAAACATACTGGGAGACACTGCTTGCACGTTTTGAAGTCACCAGTTCGAACGAACACATTGATCGTATGGCAAATATCTGGAACCAGTATCAGTGTATGGTAACATTCAATATGTCAAGATCTGCATCGTATTATGAATCCGGCACCGGACGAGGCATGGGATTCCGTGATTCCTGTCAGGATCTTCTCGGATTTGTACATCTGATTCCGGAACGCGCAAGGGAAAGAATTATTGATATTGCATCTACACAGTTCCCGGACGGAAGCGCATATCATCAGTATCAGCCACTGACAAAGCAGGGCAATCTCGATGTCGGAAGCGGATTTAATGATGATCCGCTGTGGCTGATTGCAGCGGTTGCCGCCTATCTGAAAGAAACCGGTGATTATGGCATTCTTGATGAGCCGGTACCATTTGACTGTAAGAAAGGTTCTGAAGTACCGCTGTTTGAACATCTGAACAAATCGTTCCATTATACAGCGACACATCTCGGACCGCACAAACTTCCGCTGATTGGAAGAGCTGACTGGAATGACTGCCTGAATCTGAACTGCTTCTCCAGTGAACCCGGTGAATCTTTCCAGACGACCGGACCATCCGAAGGACCGGTGGCAGAATCTGTATTTATTGCAGCAATGTTTGTTAAATATGGTAAAGAATTTAAAGAAATCTGTTTGCGTACAGGACATGAAGATTTTGCAAAAGAAGCAGAGAGTGCAGTAGCCGATATGTATCAGGCGGTTCTGGATGCAGGATGGGACGGAGAATGGTTCCTTCGCGCATATGATTCACAGTCTGCAAAAGTCGGATCAAAAGAATGTGAAGAAGGTAAAATTTATATTGAACCACAGGGATTCTGCGTTATGGCTGAAATCGGAAAAGAAGAAGGCCTTGCTGAGAAAGCGCTGGATTCCGTACATAAACATCTGGAAACGAAATATGGTATCATGATACTCCAGCCGGCATATACCAGATATCATCTGGAACTTGGTGAAATTTCTTCTTATCCGCCGGGATACAAAGAAAATGCCGGAATCTTCTGCCATAACAATCCGTGGATTTCTATTGCAGAAGCTGTACTCGGAAGAGGAGATCTTGCATTTGATGTTTACCGTAAGATCTGCCCGTCCTATATTGAAGAGATCAGTGATGTACATCGCACAGAACCATATATTTATTCACAGATGATAGCAGGTGCTGACGCAGCAAGATTCGGCGAGGCAAAGAACAGCTGGCTGACCGGAACGGCAGCCTGGACATTTGTTAACCTGTCACAGGCGCTTCTCGGAATCCAGCCGGAATATGACGGTCTGGTAGTGAATCCGTGTCTGCCGAAAGCTTTTGGTGATCTGCAGATCAAACGCCGCTACAGAGATGCGGAATATTATATTGATATCCGCAAACCGGACGGTGTGGAAAAAGGTGTTGAATGGATGGAAGTAGACGGCGAAAAAATTGCCGGAAACCAGATTCCTCTGATCCCCGGCAAGAAAGAATACCATGTAACGGTACAGATGGGTTAATTATTTGTTCCCTGTGATGTGGTCATGGTGGAGGCGAGACCTTCCGGAAGGATGGTTCCTCCGCCGAGTACCATATCGTCATCATAAAGGACAGCAGCCTGTCCCGGAGTAACGGCTCTCTGTGGCTCATCGAAGGTGATCTTTATCAGGTCTTCTCCGATCTGCTCCACAGTTGCCGGTTGTTCCGGCTGACGGTAACGCGTTTTTACTTTACATTTGATCGGTGCATCGAGATGATCCCATGGAATCAGGTTGATGTCGTTGATATAACAATAATTGCTCATCAGATCCTGTTTGCCACCGAGAATGACCTCGTTGGAATCCAGTGATTTGCCACAGACATAGAGAGATTCCGGTGCGGAAATACCGAGACCGCGGCGCTGGCCGATCGTATAATGAATCTGGCCTTTATGTTTACCGAGAACTTTTCCCTCTTTATTTACAAAATCTCCCGGTTCGGATGACTGACCGGTATACTGTTCAATAAATGAAGCATAATCTCCGTCCGGCACGAAGCAGATATCCTGACTGTCCGGCTTATCAGCATTGATAAAGCCCTGCTCCTGTGCAATGTGGCGGATTTCTTTTTTTGTATAGCCGCCGAGTGGAAACAGAGTGTGTGCAAGCTGATCCTGTGTCATGGCATAAAGAACGTAGCTCTGGTCTTTCGTCGGATCAAGACCTTTTTTCAAAATGAAACGTCCGGTTTCCGGATCCTGCTCTCTGCGGGCATAATGGCCGCTTGCGATGTACTCACATCCGAGTTCTCTTGCCTTGTCAAGAAGTGCGGAAAATTTTAAAAAACGGTTACAGTCGATACATGGATTTGGTGTGCCACCATGAAGGTAGGTGTCTGCGAATTTGTCGATAACACTGTGACGGAATTCATCGTGCATCGGGAAAACGTAGTAGAGCATGCCAAGTCTTGCGGCAACACTTCTTGCGTCCTCAGTATCAGATGGTGTGCAGCAGGCACGGTGACCCGGAAAACTACACTGTGGATTATCATAAAGCTTCAGAGTGGCACCGGCACAGTCATAGCCGTCCTGAACCATCAGGTAGGCAGCTACGCTGGAATCAACTCCGCCGCTCATGGCGATCATTGCTTTTTTCTGCATATATTTTCTCCTGTTGTATAAAATTGTTTTATATTTATGGTTTATATAGTTAGCTGCAAAATCTGCTTACAGGGGGAAATCCCCAGATAACCAGTATCATGGTATCATCATAGAAAAACAGTGTCAAGCAAGGAAAACAGAGTGTAAATAAAAAAATGAAAAAATGTGTTGACAGACAGAAAGAAGAGTAGTATATTAAACCTATCGGAAAGATAGGAAATAAAACCGAGAGAACACATTAAGGAGGAAGAATCATGTTTACAGAGAAATCAGTACAGAGAAATGTCATGTGTATGATGGATAAGGAAATGCGAATGGGTATGTACATGTGCATGTCTATGTTAAACTGTGCTTCAATGTATCGGAAACTTCCTGTGACATCAGAGGATCATGGCAGAGTGGTCTGAGGTGAGATGTCAAGAATGTGAATATAGATGTATCAACCAGATACAATGTAGATTACATGAACAGGAAATTCCGAAGGAGTTCCTGTTTTTTCTTTGTGCAAAATCAGGCAGAGAACGTCAGGATAACAGGAAATCCTGAACTTACAACTGAATATGGAAAAAAGTAATAGAACAAATCAAATAAAAAATAATGGATGAGAATAAGAGAGGGAAATAATTATGAAAAACAGAAAATTTGTCACAGTATCACTTGCAACAGCACTCGCAATCGGAACAATCACAGCAAACGGCGTACTTGTAAGCGCTGACGCAGAAAAAGGAACCATCAAAGTCGCAGCATCCGCAACACCACATGCAGAGATCCTTGAAGAAGCAAAACCAATCCTCGAAAAAGAAGGATGGGATCTGGAAGTTACCGTATTTGATGACTATGTACAGCCAAACCTTGTAGTAGAGAGTGGTGATTTCGATGCAAACTATTTCCAGCATATTCCGTATCTTGACAACTTCAATGAAGAGCAGGGAACACATCTTGTAAATGCTGGCGGAATCCATTACGAGCCATTCGGAATCTATCCGGGAACAAAGAAAACACTGGATGATCTGGAAGATGGTGATACCATTGCAGTTCCGAATGATACCACAAACGAAGCAAGAGCACTTCTTCTCCTTCAGGACAACGGAGTGATCACTCTGAAAGACGGAGCCGGACTGGAAGCAACGGTAAAAGATATTGAAGAAAATACGAAGAACATTCAGATCGAAGAACTGGAAGCAGCGCAGGTTTCCCGTGTAAAAGACGAAGTTGCATTTGTCGTACTGAACGGAAACTATGCACTGCAGGCAGGATATTCCGTATCCAAAGATTCCATTGCACATGAGACATCTGATTCTGAAGCAGCAAAAACATATGTAAACATCATTGCAGTAAAAGAAGGTAACGAAGACAACGAAGCAGTCAAAGCTCTGGTAGATGTACTGAAATCTGATGAGATCAAAGATTACATTAATGAGACATATGATGGAGCAGTTGTACCTTTTGAAGAATCTGCAGATTCTGACAAAGCAGAGGCAGTGGATGCCACAGCAGATGCAGAAGAAGATACTGCAGCAGAGGATGCAGAATAAATAAAATTGTAACACAGGGACGGGAGGAAACAGGCGAATGGAACCGATGATACAAGTCGAAAATCTTTGTAAAAGTTTTTCTACGAAAAACGGAACCGTAGAGGCAGCCAGAAACATCAGTTTTTCCATTGAAAAAGGAGAAATCTTCGGCATAATCGGTCTCTCCGGTGCAGGCAAAAGTACACTGGTGCGATGTCTGAATTTACTGGAAAGACCGACCTCAGGAAGCGTATGGGTAAATGGTAAAAATCTTACGGAGCTTTCCGAAAGGGAGCTTCGTAAGGAACGTCAGAACATAGGAATGATCTTCCAGCATTTCAATCTTCTGATGCAGAGAACAGCGCTTGACAATGTATGTTTTCCGATGGAAATTGTCGGAATCAGTAAGAAGGAAGCACGTAAAAAAGCTCTGGAGTACCTGAAGATCGTAGGACTTGAGGAAAAAGCCCTTTCTTATCCGTCTCAGCTTTCAGGTGGACAGAAACAGCGCGTGGCGATTGCCCGTGTGCTTGCAAGTGATCCGGAAATCCTGCTTTGTGATGAGGCAACAAGTGCATTAGATCCCCAGACGACGAAATCCATCCTTGAGCTGATCAGGAAAATAAATAAAGAGTATGGAATCACAGTCGTTGTGATCACACACGAAATGAGTGTTGTACAGGAAATCTGTAACCGCGTGGCAGTACTGGAACGAGGAGTTCTGGTGGAATCCGGAACAGTTGAAGAACTTTTCCGAAGCCCGAAGACAGAAGCGGCCCGGAGACTGGTATTCAGCGGACGCACACAGATTCAGGAAATGAACGGCAAGCGTCTGGTACGTGTAACGTTTAAAGATAAGTCGTCTTTTGAACCGGTGATTGCAAATCTGGTCCTGACTTATCGCACTCCGGTCAATATCCTGTATGCAGATACTAAGAATATTGGCGGAGCCGCAGAGGGCGAAATGATTCTGCAGCTTCCCGAGATCGAGGAAACAGCAGAAAAAATGATCGAATATCTGCGGGAAACAAATATGGGAGTAGAGGAGTTGAGTTCTGATGTGGGATAATGCAACAATTACAATGCTTCTGGAAGGAACCAGAGATACTTTATATATGACACTGGTGTCCACTTTTTTCGGATACGTACTTGGCCTGCCGCTGGGAATCCTCCTCGCAGTGACGGACAAAGAAGGTATCCATCCGAATTCAGCTGTTTATAAAGTTCTGGATGTGATCGTGAATATTCTCAGAAGTATTCCGTTCCTGATTCTCCTCATTCTCGTCATTCCGCTTACGAGACTGCTGGTGGGCAAGACGTATGGATCTACCGCAACGATCGTACCACTTGTGATTGCTGCCGCACCGTTTGTCGCACGTATGGTAGAGTCCTCACTTAAGGAAGTTGATCCAGGTGTGATTGAGGCGGCTGTCAGCATGGGCGCCGGAACACGGACGATCATCTGGAAAGTACTTCTTGCTGAATCCAGAACTTCCCTTCTGGTTGGTGTGACGATCGCAGTAGGAACGATCCTGGGCTATTCTGCAATGGCAGGAACTGTCGGCGGAGGCGGACTTGGTGATATCGCGATACGTTATGGATATTACCGTTACCAGACAGACATCATGATCGTGACGATTGTTATTCTGGTAGTTCTCGTACAGATTCTTCAGGGACTGGGCATGATGCTTTCAAGAAAGCTTGATAAAAGAAAAGCGTAATGATTATTTTAGAAATTTTATACTTTTATTAGAAAAAGGACAAAAATTTCTCACATTTATATTGTATGATGTACTTGTCTTAAAGGAACAGCCCTTTAAGATCTCCGGTAACACTTCAAATGCCGGAAGAGTTGCCGGAACTCTTTCCTTTCCCTAAAAATAAAACAGAACACGAAAACTCAACAGCCGTCACCTGACAAGAAACGTCAGGAGGGCGGCTGCTTTCGTTATACCAAAGTATGCGAGAGAAGCTGCCAGTGGCAGGTTCTCTGTATGTTTGTATAGTCTTTATATTATAATGGGTTTGTAGCGCGACATGATATCACTTTATCCGCGGTAGCGGTTAAAACAGGAATAGATTTCCTGGATTCTCGGAACTGCATACCCACATGGAAGGGAAGAACCTTCTGCAAATGCAGAAAGTCCCTTCCTGTGTAATTCTTCGGACAGTATCTGGATGATTTCCGGAATAGTACGTTGGCCGTCAATAAGATTTTCCATAGCATATTTCAGTATCAGACCGAGAGCAGCGGTCTGCTCGGAATCTACGATCTGTTCGATATAGCGCAGATCAACGTCCTGATGTCCGAGAAGAAATCCGTCTTTTCCATGTACTTTTATTTTCAGGCGTTCCGGTTTGCCAGCGCCACGTCCATGACTGCGAATACCGGGCGATTTTTTGGACAGTATCCGATGATTCTGTGGCATGGAAAATGCAGACACTTTTTGCTCATTCAGAGGATATTTTCCACAAAGTGCACGGACTTTTGTGGAAATGTCCACAGGATGATAAGAATCCATCTGGATAACCGTATCGGCAATGTGGAAAAATGCACCGGAGCTTCCGGCTACCAGAATTGTGGAAATCCCGGCTTTTTCATAGAGATCTTTTGAGCGTTCCAGAAACGGAGTGATCGGTTCTTTTTCACGGGAGATGACTTCCTGCATGAAGGTGTCCCGCACCATAAAATTGGTCGCGGAGGTATCTTCATCCAGCAGAAATACTTTGCTTCCGGCTTCGATTCCCTCCACAATACCTGCGGCCTGTGAGGTACTTCCACTGGCATCTTCCGTAGAAAAACAACGGGTGTCTTTTTTATTTGGAAGGTCATTGATAAAAAGAGAAATGTCTACATTGCGGATGAAACGTCCGTCTTCGGAGCGGAGTTTTAATGCGCTGTCATCTGTGATGACATACTCTCGTCCGTCACCGGCAATGTGATTGTATACACCGAGTTCCAGCGCATTCAGAAGCGTGGATTTACCGTGATAACCGCCGCCAACGATCAGGGTGATTCCGGCGGGAATGCCCATACCGTAGATTGTTCCTTCATGCGGAAGTTTCATGGATACACGAAGAGATTGCGGTGACATAAATGGGACAGAATCCCTAAGCGGGCGGGAAGAAATACCGCTTTCTCTCGGCAGGACAGAGTGATCGGCCACGAAAGCAACAAGATTTTTTTCTTTTAGCTGTGTGCGAATCGAATCCTGATCTTCGGCAAGAAAGATTGCCTGTTCCAGTTTGGCGCAGTCGGTGTTTTTATAGAAAAAAGCTTTCTCGATACAGGCCGGGAGAAAGTCAAAGAGGATTTTTTCCAGTTCCGTGGCATTAATGGTACGTCCGTTTGCCGGGAATCCAATAAAAAAACGTGCGGTGATTTCTTTGTCCGTAATTTCGCAGGCAGAACGTGAAAGCACTTCCTGCCCGCAGTGGCTGACGGAGATGAGGCCGCTTTTACCCGAGCCTTTTGCACGGAAAGTGTAGTGATTTATCTGAGTTTCGAACTGGCGGGTCAGATAATCTGCAAGTGTCACACGCGTAAGCGTATCTTTATAATAAGCGGCTGGAAAGCCTGCGGTTTTGTGACTGAGACGGATACGGATATGTGAAGGTGATGCAAAAGGATCCCCCTGTACATGGTCAATATGAAGAATGAAATCCCTGAACTGATAGCTGCCTTTCAGGGATTTGTACGCAGGATAACTTCTGCGGTGGATCGCCTGAAGCTGTGTTTTTAAATCAGATGCGTTCTGCATGAAAAGACTCCTTTTATGAAAAATTTGTGATATATTTACAGATTTAAAGTACATTTAAAGTTTGACTGTAACTATAAAAATAAAGTAATTGTTCAGTACCTTCTACCTGCTGAACAGTTACAAAATAACTTAAATTATTATAATTCTCAAATACGAAAAAAGGCAAGCAGTTCGGGGCATAATAAGAGACATAAATTATAATAAAGGCTGTTAAATTTCTTATGTCTTTATTAAGAATCTGAAACCATGTAGAAATACGTAAAATATTGGGGTATAATGTTGGAAGAATTTTGAGAATCAAACGAAAGGTGGTTTTGTATATTATGGAAAGAAGAAATGCATGGCTTTCTTACAATGAAGCAGATGAAAAAGCCCTGGAGAAGCTGGCAAAGGATTATCGCACATTTCTCGACAATGGCAAAACAGAACGTGAATGTGTGAGCGAACTGTCCAGAGAAGCGGAGGCTGCCGGTTATGTATCGCTGGATAAAAAACTTGCTTCCGGTGAGAAGATCCAGACAGGAGATAAAATTTATGCAGTCGGCATGAAAAAGATCATGGCACTGTTCCATATCGGAGAAGATCCGATGGAAAAAGGTATGAATATTCTGGGCGCACACATCGATTCTCCGCGCCTTGATGTGAAGCAGAATCCTTTATATGAAGATACAGATCTGGCATATCTCGATACACATTATTATGGTGGTGTAAAGAAATATCACTGGGTAGCACTGCCGCTTGCAATTCATGGTGTGATCGTCAAAAAAGACGGTACTGTGGTCAATGTGACAGTTGGTGAAGCTGAGGATGATCCGGTTGTATATATTACCGATCTTCTGATCCATCTTGCAGGAAAACAGCTTCAGAAAAAAGCAGCAGAAGTAATTGAGGGCGAGAACCTTGACATTCTGATTGGCAGCAGACCACTTAATGAGGAAAGAGATGAGAAGAAAAAAGAAGCAGTCAAAAACAATGTTCTTCGCATCCTGAAAGAAAAATATGATGTAGAAGAAGAGGATTTCCTTTCTGCGGAGCTTGAAATCGTTCCGGCAGGAAAAGCACGTGATTGTGGACTTGACAGGAGCATGATTGCAGCATACGGACAGGATGACCGTGTATGTGCATACACCTCCTTTGCAGCAATGCTGGAAATGGAAACACCGAAACGTACAAGCTGTTGTCTGCTGACAGACAAAGAAGAGATTGGCAGCGTCGGAGCAACCGGCATGCAGTCCAGATTCTTTGAGAATACAGTCGCAGAGCTCCTTGGCGGAATGGGATGTTATTCAGATCTTGCACTTCGCAGAACACTCGGCAATTCCTTTATGCTTTCTTCTGACGTAAGCGCAGGCTATGACCCGGCTTATGGTGAGTGCTTCGAAAAGAAAAATGCAGCATATCTTGGCCGTGGTATCGTTCTTAATAAATTTACAGGGGCAAGAGGAAAATCTGGTTCCAATGATGCAAATGCAGAATACGTGGCAAAGGTACGCAAGGTTTTTGACGACAGCAATGTTGCATTCCAGACAGCAGAACTTGGTAAAGTTGATGTCGGTGGCGGTGGAACGATCGCCTATATCGCTGCACTTTACGGTATGAATGTCATTGACAGCGGGGTGGCTGTTCTGAGCATGCATGCACCGTGGGAGGTGACAAGCAAGGCTGATATTTATGAGGCAGAAAAAGCATATAAGGCATTTCTTGAAAATGCATAAAAGCTGACAGCAGAGGAGAACAGAAATGGATGATACGTTAATCAAAGTAGAGGATTTGTGCAAGATTTACAATCCCGGCGAAAACGAAGTGCGGGCACTCGATCATGTCAGCCTCGAAATTAAGAAGGGAGAACTGGTGGCAATTATCGGACAGTCCGGATCAGGCAAGTCGACATTTATGAATATGCTCGGCTGTCTGGATGTGCCGACATCCGGTAAATATTATCTGAATGGAACGGACGTGTCCGAAATGTCGGACAATGAATTGTCTGAGGTTCGAAACCGTGAGATCGGATTTATCTTTCAGGGATTCAATCTGATCGCGAATCTGAATGCGATTGAAAATGTAGAACTGCCGCTGATCTATCGTGGCATTGACCGTAAGACAAGACATCAGCTGGCAATCGATTCTCTGAAAATGGTCGGACTTGAAAAACGTATGGACCATAAACCGAGTGAGATGTCAGGAGGACAGCAGCAGCGTGTGGCGATCGCAAGGGCAATTGCCGCTCAGCCACCGGTCATTCTCGCGGATGAACCGACCGGAAATCTGGATTCTGCCTCAAGCAGGGAAATACTCGGAATCCTCAAAAAGATGCATAAGACCGGAAGAACGGTCATACTGATCACGCATGATAACGGGATTGCTGCACAGGCAAGACGCGTGGTGCGGATCATGGATGGCAAAATAGAATCTGATACGATCAACCCGGATTTTGATCAGGAGGCAGCTGAATGAAGGTAAGTGGGAAAAAGAAAAAATCAAAAAAGAAGCTTGTGATCGGAGTCGGTATACTGGCGGTTGCTGCTGTGACAGGTGCCAATATTTGCGGAAGCAGAAATGCAGCAGAAAATGCAGTGCCACAGATTGAAGTGGTAAAAGCTGTACGTGATAATGTACAGCAAACAGTGGAAACCAGTGGAATGGTTGTAAGTGAAGAACAGAAGACTTATTTTTCACCTGTCAATGCGAAGGTTGATGTAGCTGATGTCAAAGAAGGCGAAACGGTAAAAGCAGGGACAAAGCTGATTGAATTTGACCAGAAGGATCTTGAGCGCGAAGAAAAGAAAGCAGAGCTGAATGTAAAAAGTGGAAAGCTGGATATGCAGAATACGCTGAATAAATCAGCTGAAGCTGTACAGAAGCAGCAGAATGCGCAGGGCAATGCTGCATCTTTGAAACAGCAGGTAGCTGCGCAGGAGGATTACATAGCAAATATAAAAGCAAGGATTTCTCAGGCAAATACGAATGCACAGGTGGCAGCAGCGCAGGAAGAGGCAAGAAAACAGGCGGATGCGACCGCGGCTCAGGCGGCCCGGGCAGAGGCTGTTCAGAAGGCATATGCGGCAGCACAGAAGAAATATCAGAATGAGACACTGCCGGCATATCAGACGCAGCTGAATACGCTTGCTGATGAAATGAATCAGGCACAGACTACATACAATCAGACAGAAACAGATTATCAGATGGCATTCCAGACATGGAGCAGTGAGCAGAGTGATGAGAATGCCGCGGCTTTAGACGTGGCGGAGAGTGCCAGAAACGATGCGCAGATTGCATATCAGAATGCAAAAAGTGCCTACGAAGATTACAAGACACAGAAACCGGCAGCACCTGCGATGAATGATGTAAACAGTGGAAGCGTTTCAGACGGAAACGAGGCAGACAGTATTTTTTCAGATTCTGCGGAGACTGTTACGAATAACGGTTCAGACACGACTGTGACGGCAGATACTTCTGCTCTGGAAGCTGAACTTGAAAAGGCAGGCAACACACTTGCTGAACTGCAGTCCAGACTGTCTTCACAGCAGGCAGTTGCGGAGTCTGATCCATCAGCAGTCACTGCAGAAGAAAAAGAAAAGATGGAGATTACAAATAACCTTTCCGAACTGGATCAGATGTCTGCACAGGAACTTGTCGAGGCGGCGAAAAAGGGTATTACAGCGGACTTTAACGGAGTCATCACAAAAGTTTCTGTAGTAGAAGGTGCGATGACTGCTCTCGGGACAGAACTTTTTACCCTTCAGAATACAGATAAAATAAATGTTAATATCAATGTTTCTAAATATGATTATGACAAGCTGAAAGAAGGGCAGAGTGCCGATATTATTCTGGCCGGCAAGACGTATGAAGGCGAAGTAACAAGTATCAGCCATGTGGCAACACAGAATGAAAAAGGTGCATCGCTGATTTCAGCAGATGTGCGTATCAAAAATCCGGATGCCGATATTTTCCTTGGTGTTGATGCAAAAGTAACAATTCATGCAGAAGAGGCCGATGATGTTGTGGTGCTTCCGTCAGAGGTAGTAAATATCGGAAAAGACGGTTCTTTCTGTTATGTTATTGAAAACGGTGTTATCACCAGAAGGGATATTACAACAGGAATCAGCTCAGACGATTATGTAGAAGTAACAGCAGGGATCAAAGAGGGAGAAGAGGTTATTCGAGACCTCGGCTCACTTGAAGAGGGAATGCAGGCGGAAGCGGCTTTGTATGAATCTGCTGATAATGGAAGCCAAAGTAATCTGACAGATGCAGAGGAAGGTGCCTGATGGGCGGTTTATTTGAATATATAAAAATGGCTGTTCAGAATATCCGTGCCAATAAGGGACGTTCCTTTCTGACGATGCTGGGTATAATTATCGGTATTGCGTCGGTTATTGCAATCGTTTCTATCGGCGAAGGAACCAAAAATCAGATGAACAGTGAAATTGACGGTATCGGCGGCGGGCAGATTGCAGTCAGTGTCAGTAATGATGCAATAACAGAATCGGAGTTTATCACGGCAGAGGATGTGCAGGCCGTCCGGGAGATCGATACCGTAGAGGGAGTCAATGTGTCAGAGAGCTATGATGGAGAAACTGTGACAGGAAAAGGAAATTTTTCCATTATGCTGACGGCGGAAGGCCCGGATGCAAAACTGCTCAATAATTCCGAGATGAAATATGGAAACTATTTTGGCGAAAATGAGATAGAGGAAGGTAAAAATGTATGTGTGATTTCGGATGCTGATGCAAAGCGTCTGTTTGGGACAGATGACGTTGTGGGAATGAATCTCGATATCACCTGTTATGATTCATCAAAATCTTTTCGCATCATGGGTGTGACAACACAAAAGGAAAATGGAACGTTTGTCAGCTATACATATGATGGGATGCCTGTTGCTGTCAATATTCCATATTCGTCTATGGAAGATCTGGCCGGCGCGGCGGATGAGTTTTATTCACTGACGATACAGGGAGATAAAACGCTGGATTCTCAGATTATTGCAGATCAGGTAGTGCACGTACTTGAAAAACGTCATCAATGTGCAGGTGAAGAATATTTTCAGGTGCAGAGTTTTCAGGATGTGATGCAGTCAATGAATGAAATGCTTGGTATGGTGACAGCTTTTATTTCATTTGTTGCAGGAATTTCGCTTCTGGTTGGCGGTATTGGTGTTATGAATATTATGCTTGTTTCAGTTACCGAAAGGACAAGAGAAATCGGCATCCGTAAATCCCTTGGAGCAAAGACTTCCTCAATTATGCTTCAGTTTCTTGCAGAAGCTGCGATACTGACGGTAATCGGCGGTCTGATCGGAATTATATTGGGAATACTGGCAGCATATGGAATCTGTTCTGTCATGAGCGGAAGTATCGGAATGACGATCACCCCGGGAATCAGTCCGACTGTGATTTTTGTAGCAACATTGTTCTCCTGTGCAGTCGGTGTGTTTTTTGGTATTTATCCGGCGAAAAAAGCGGCGCGTCTGAGCCCGATCGAAGCGTTAAGGAGAAATTAAGTGAATTGATTTTATAAAATATAGGAAAATGTAAGTGAAGAACAATAACGAATCTGGATTAAGAGACAGATTCGTTATTTGTTCTTTACGGTTTTTTCCCTGTATTTGTTTAACTACACATATGACATGATTTACATGCGGACGGTGCGGTCGCACAGCCGCCGAGTGCAGTTTCTCGCAGTTCAGCCGGAAGTTTTTTGCCGACGGTGTACATGACGTTGATCATTTCATCGAGCGGAATCAGCTGTGTGATTCCGGCAAGCGCCATTTCTGCGGCAACGAGGGCATTTGCAACACCGGCGGCATTGCGGTTCTGGCATGGATATTCGACAAGACCACCTACCGGGTCACAGACCAGTCCGAGCATATTCATGAGAACAGTAGAAGCCGCGTAGGTACACTGTTTTGAGGTGCCGCCCAGCAATTCCGTAGCAGCAGAAGCAGCCATGGCAGCAGCAATTCCGGTCTCTGCCTGACAGCCGCCGACAGCGCCTGCGACTGTGGCATTTCTCATTGCAAGATAACCGATCGCACCGGCATTAAAAAGCGCCTGCTGAATCTGTTCATCAGAAAAATGATAATGTTTCTGGACAGCCAGAAGAAGTCCAGGTACGATTCCGGCGGAACCGGCAGTCGGAGAGGCAACGATCAGCCCCATGGAAGCATTTGTCTCAAGTGTTGCCATGGCATAAGTGATCGCGTCATCCAGAAGATTACCGCAGATACTTTTGCCGGAAGTTTGATGTAAGGAAAGTTTTTTTGCCTCACCGCCAATCAGGCCGCCCATAGATTTGACTGGTTTTTTGACTGGAGAAAAAGCAGCGTCTTTCATAATTTCCAATACACGTGCCATACGTGCATCTACATCTTCGGCAGTCGTTTCTCCGAGGATGATCTCACGCTGACGCATAATTTCAGAAATCGGAAGATTTTTTTCTGTACATAATGTCAGAAGTTCTACAGCATTTTTAAATTCTTTCATGATTTTCCCTCCTTACATCTGCACGATCATAACTTCGTGGATATTCTGGTTCAAACGAATCGTATCGTCGATATCCTCCGGAAGATGTCCGTCTGATTCTACGATCGTATAAGCTATTTCACCTTTGGACTCGCGGAAAAGACGCATAAAGGCGATATTGACGTTGCGGTCGCTGAGGCATTTGGTGATGTATGCCACAACTCCGGGTTTGTCCTGATGAGTTACGATTACAGCACTGTATTCGCCCGTGAAATCAACCTGTACGGAATTAATCTTTACGATACGTACTTTGCCACCGCCGAGTGATTCACCGCGGACAGTCATTTCCTGATTTTTTTCGTTGATCATATGGATATCAACTGTATTTGGGTGTACATCCGTCTCGATTTCATTTGGCGTGAATGAAAAGGCAAGTCCCTTCTGATCTGCAATCTCGAAAGAATTTCGGATACGCATATCATCCGTGGAAAATCCCATGATACCTCCGAGCAGGGCACGGTCTGTTCCGTGGCCTTTGTAGGTGCGGGCAAAAGAGCCGTAAAGAGTAAATTCTACTTTTTTCAGAGGCCCATTGATCATTTTCTGCGCAAGAAAACCAATGCGGGCAGCACCGGCTGTGTGGGAGCTGGACGGACCGATCATATTTGGCCCCATGACATCGAATACACTGATAAAAGACATGTTCGTTCTCCTTAAAATTTGTATAAAAATAGTGTTTACATTTATGCAAAAAAATACAATTGATGTCCTTGTGATTGTATTGTATCATTCCCTGAAGAAGGAAGCAAATTTATTAAAAGGAAAGCAGCAGAATAGAATATATAAAACTGTTTAAAATAAAAAATAAAAAAAATTAAAAAAAGGTGTTGACAAATTGCTTTATTTACAGTAAAATATATTTTGTTGTGAGCGACAAGTACTTGCAAATCAATAAAATGTGCGTTTAGCTCAGCTGGATAGAGCGTTTGGCTACGGACCAAAAGGTCGGGGGTTCGAATCCTCTAACGCACGTCATAAAAAAATGGGACAGGACATAAAGTCTTGTCCCATTTTTTATTCGAGTCCAGTCGGACTCGAACGGGTTCGATCTACATTTCATTTCGGTCGTTGCTAAACGCGTGCCACCGGCACGCAGCAACCTCTAACGCACGCTATGGCGAAAGGCTGGAAATCTTGAAAAATAGTTTCCGGCTTTTTTTGTGCTTGTTGATTTGAGTTCGAACCTGTGACTTCCTGTGACAAGGCAAATTCGGGCAAAACCAGTTGGCAAATGCCTTTTCCATGATACTCAAACTTTCTTCTGGAGTCAGTGGATTGTAGATATACCCTAATGTTGCTGTGGTGTTGTGTAGAAGATGACTGCGAGAGGAGTAAGTTGTCTGGAGGTCAACGAAAATATAGGTGCCGAATGACTATGGAAAGGATAAGTGGTGTGGAGACCAACCAAAATTGTGGTGCTAAATGACCAGGGAAAGAGTAAGTCTGCTGGAAACCAACATGATTTAGATAAAATGGTTGACCAGTGATAGAACAAGTATCTTGCAGGTCATTGAAGGTAATAAAATTGGATGGTTTGTATATGAGTAACACCAAATTAAGCCAATAAAATGAATATATAATGGTCCCTATAGTTGAAGTGATTTTACCAAAAAATCAGAAAAATATGATAGAAAAAACTGTTATTGTGAGAATTAATTGCGGATGAAGTGAAGATATTTGTTAGCTTTATAAAATATACATGTTATAATAGAACTATCTTAAATAGTAAGCAAGGGGGCATGCAATATGAACGGTATTTTTCACAGAATCAGTGTAAGAAAATATGAAGACAGACCAGTGGAAAAGGAAAAAATTATGGAGATCCTGAGGGCGGGAATGCAGGCACCAAGTGCATGTAATCAGCAACCATGGGAATTTTACGTGGTGACAGATAAAGAAAAAATCCAGAAATTATCCAAAGTAACACCATATACCGGCTGTGCGGCAGGGGCACCGGTAGTCATTGTTCCGGTGTATCATACAGAAGGTCTTGTTGCGCCATCTTTTGCGCAGATTGATATGGCAATTGCGCAGGAGAATATCTGGCTGGAAACAGATGCGCAGGGTCTTGGCGGTGTATGGTTTGGTATCGCACCAGTGGAAGACCGGATGGAAGAAGTACACAAACTTCTGGAACTCCCGGAAAATGTGAAGGTATTTTCTATGTTTGCACTGGGGTATCCGGCAGAAACAAGACCTCAGCAGAATCGTTTTGAGCCTGAAAGAATACATTTCATAGAAAAATAAAAAGTTATTACGGATAATAGAGGGAGAGAAATTTATGCAGGATATTTTAGTTGTGGTAGATATGCAGAATGATTTCATTGATGGCGCTCTTGGGACAAAAGAAGCTGTCACAATCGTTCCAAAAGTAGAAGAGAAAATCAGAAATTTTAAAGGAACGGTTCTTTTTACACGGGATACCCATGAAACATGGTATCTGGACACGCAGGAGGGGAAGAAACTGCCGGTATCACACTGTATCCGGGATACAGAAGGATGGCAGATCAGAAGTGAACTGGACAATCTCAGAAAAACAGAACCGATTGATAAAGAAACTTTTGGTTCTACAGATCTGGCTGATGAACTGGTGGCAATGAACATCGATGATGAGATAGGAAGTATTACATTTGTTGGTCTTTGTACAGATATCTGCGTGATTTCCAATGCACTTCTGGTAAAAGCAGCTCTTCCGGAAGTTCCGATCATAGTAGATGCTGCATGTTGTGCGGGAGTGACACCAGAAAGTCATGAAAATGCATTGAATGCTATGAAAATGTGCCAGATCGATATTGTCAGATGAAATTTAAACAGAATATCACAATAATATATGATTGACTAATCATTAATATAAGTCCATTGCTTGTGTGAGTAGTGGACTTTTTTGCGTAATAGGAAATTACTCCGTAATGTTCCCATTACACAAAAACGCTCCGCGAGGATGCGACCAGATGCATGAGGAATATGTCTGCTGAAGCAGACTGCATCTGGCGCGCAAAGCGTAGCAAGTCCCTCAAAGATTGAGGGATTCAGGGAGTTTGAAGCGGACCTGTCCACTTTGATCATTTTATAAAGAAATTTGAATTTTTTTGTTACCATTCAGGCTTTTTTACGATATATAGTATGAGTAGAAAAATGAGGAGGACAACCCATAAATGCAAGACAATGAGATCATATCTTTGTTTGAGATAAGGGATGAGCATGCGATCGAAGCATTGAGCGACAAGTATCATCCTTACTGTTACAAGATTGCCTGGAATCTGCTTACAAATAAAGAAGATTCGGAAGAATGCCTGAATGATACCTGGTTTTCGGTCTGGTCGCTGATCCCGCCGAAGAAGCCTTCTGTATTATCACATTTTTGTGGCAGGATCACGAGAAATTTAAGCATTGACCGCCTGCGCAAAAAATATGCTGACAGGCGCCCGGATGTACATATGGCAGACGTTTTGGGTGAAATGGATCAGCTGAGTGTTACCTATACCATTGAAGATCAGCTGGCAGAAAAAGAACTGCTGGAAATTATCAATGATTTTCTTGGAAAAATGAATGCAGAGGACAGAGATATTTTCGTGAGAAGATACTGGTTTTTTGATTCTGTTGCGGCGATTGCCAAGAGGCATGCGGTATCCGTCGGAAGTGTGAAAATGAATCTGTACCGGAGCAGAAAGAAGCTGTTGAAGGTCTTAAAAAAGGAAGGAAAACACTTATGAAAAAATTCGATTTTTCAAAAGAATTTGGCAATATTGATCCGAAATATATCAGCGAAGCAGAGGGAGAATGGAAAGGGAAGAAAAAAGCCTGGGCGCCATCATTCTGGAGCAAACTGGCGGCTGCCTGTGTGATCCTGGCTTTGATTTCAACGGTTTTATCGAATCCGAAAGTACAGGCTGCGATTAAAAATCTTGCTTTATCCATAGGAGAAACTCTGGGATTTCAAAAGGAAATTGAGTCATATACGGAAGCTTTAAACATTTCCCAGACGGATCAAGGGATTACTGCAAACATAAAAGAAGTTGTTCTGGATGAGGGTGTTTTGCTGTTCAGAGTGCAGGCCGAAATTGATAATTCCAAAAAGAATGAGCAGGAGAAAGATACGGGTATTTCATCTTTTAAGAATACGGGCATTACACTTGATATGGGCAAAACCACAGTAAACGGACAGAAACTGGATGAATATATGAATGCGGAGTATTCTCCTTATTCTGTAGATGATTTATTAGATACAGATGCAGACAGTGATGAAATGAAATATGCCCGTGTACAGGAGTACCGCTTTCATGCACCGACAGATCTCGGAGAAAATCCGGAAGTGCATCTTGTACTCAATGCTTTTGACTATGATGACTGGGAGAAATCAGTGGCAGAATTTACATTTGATTTCAACATTTCTCGTGAGAAAATCCTGAAGCAGACAACGGATAAAGAACTGAAAAATATTTCTGTCCAGACAGAAGAAGGTACGGTGACACTGAAAGATATTTTCCTGAACAAGTTACAGAGCAGTATCTCGGCAGACGTGCCTGAAAAACTGTTCCAGAAGTATGACGTTGAGCTGCGTGGAACGGACAGCAAAGGAAATAAAGTACGGTATAAACTGAAGGATGATGCAGAAACGGAAGCCATCAGTCATAACTGGAAATTTAAGACTGATTTCTGGAGAACTTATGGAAGTGCCGGAGATGATGAAAGACCGGAGATTCCAGATCCTGAGAGTGAATATCTGGAATTACAGTTTTATCTGAAATCCGATGCTATAATAGAAAACAATGTTATTAAAAGGTATGATTTAGATGATGATACCTATGCTGAAGAAGAAGGAAAAGTCTACGATGCAGGAGATGACTCTGAATGGAAAGCTGTTGGAGAAAAGATGCGGATTGATATCAGGTAAGGCGGAACAGAGCAATGAAGAAAATATTGATTGCGTTAATTATGGCAATATCCGTAACAACACCAATCCAGACGATGGCGGAAAGTGTTGCACAGTCTGACGTGGAAATGCAGCCTTCGGAACAGAACATTGAGCAGATCATTGATGAGATTACGTCTGAACCGCATCCAATAAATTCTGATGCGATCCAGAATGTAAAGGAATACATCATCCAATATTGGGGTGATTTGGGATATGACGAGATAGAATGTCAGAAGTTTGAATATAATGATGAAAATAATGAGAATGCAATACGGCGTTCCTCACAGGTAGATGTATTTCTGGCACCAACGGCCGAAAATGCAACTATTGACGGCACTGGTGAAAATATTATTGTGACAAAAAAGTCATCCACTGATATGACGAAAAATCTGATCATAAGTGCCCATTATGACAGTGCAGAAGATTCGGTAGGAGCCAATGATAACGGTTCTGGAGTGGCAGCAGTGCTTGAATTGGCGCGGATTTTAAAAGATACAGAGATGCCGTATAATGTAAAATTCATCCTGTTTTCGGGCGAAGAAAAATATATGCTGGGTTCAAGATGGTATGTTGGCAATCTGTCTGAGGACGAGCGGAAGCAGATCATCGGAGTAATAAATATTGATACCATCGCAGAAAAAAGTGATCTGGGTTATATGGTGATGATCGAAGGAAACAAACGACCAGATGATATAGAGTATGACGATGAGGGACTGAAAAAACTGGCCGAGTTAAATAAAAACGGCATGTCAGATTTATTTACATCCAGTGACAGATTCTACCTGACAATGGCAACTAACAGTGACCATTATCCATTTGCTTTGGTGGATATCCCGGCAGTTTCCATTGTCCAGGACTGGCAGGATGGATTGAACGTGAATGACAGTTCTGATGTAAAAGAGAATATGGATATGCAGAGGATTGTGGAAGTGATTGAGAAGGTTACGGAAGTGCTTTCTGAGATACCATCAAATAATTAATAAAGAAGAGAGTAAAGCAGAGCCGGGATTCGAAAGGGTCCCGGTTTTTTGCAAGTTTAAATGACAAAAGAAATTCTAATTTTTTTGTTACCACCCGGGATTTTTTACGATATATAGTATGAGCAGGAAAATTTTCTTTCGAAATACAAGACAAGGAAAAACAAAACGATGAAAAAAGGGACAATGATGGTTTTTTCGGCATTATTGATGAGCTGCTTTTTAGCAGTTCCGGCAGAAGCTAAGAGCATCGAGAATGGTACTTACCGCGTATAGAAAAGTACAAGATTTCCTATTTATTTATTGGAAGCTGTGAAGTTGAGAAGTATGGAGAGATCAATAGCGAATTCTTAACTTCGCTGGGAAAAGTTGTTTTCCGACAGGGTGAGACGATGATAATTGAGGTTTTCGATGGGGAGAGGGGTGATTGATATAAAAAAGATAAAATTTTGTAAAATGTGTTACCTTATGTAAAAAAATACGATTAATTATATAGATGGCAAATTTGGGCAAAGGAGGTTATGCATGATTGTTTATCAGCCATACAGAAAATGAAAGGAGTCTAATCATATGAAACATAAGGTAAAGATTATAATACTCAGTGTTTTAGGAGTTTTGCTTGTGGGATCATCAGTGGCATATGCATACTCACAAAAAGGCACTCTGATCTCACAGAAAACAGAGGAGCTGCCTGACGGAAATATTTATGTTGAAGAATTATATGAAATAGATCAGTAAGACAGAAACAGAGGGGATGGCGTATTGATACGACATCCCCTTTATATGGCGAGAGTTGTTAATTACTCTAAAAATAAGTTAAACAAACTGAAAGTTAGCTGAATATGCATTATATAAGCAAGAATGTTTTTTTCGAAAAACGAATAATGTTAAACTCAATTCGCCATTCAATATCGTCTGATACTGGTTTGAAGTGTAGAGCGGAGTAAGCAACATGGAGATTTGCCTGATTGTTGTTGCCACACAGGATTATAGTTGGCTCGTCCGCACCACCGATAATATCAATACAGGCAAGATCAGTTTGTACTTCCGGTGAAAAAGAGTCTGTTGCAGGAGCAACTTCTAAAGGTTTATCGTTATCAGCACAATCATGAATCGAAATATCATTGTCCGGTTCAGGAGAAAGTGTATAGCTCATAGTGGTAAAATGTGTGGGATACAACCAACGGTCAGAGTCCATGCGGTTTTGAGAAAGCGTCTGCTGTTCCAATTTTTGCACAGTTAATGTATATTTTGTTTCACTGACCGGATGGGAGAAAGCAAACTGGTCACCGGGAGAGTGTATCTTAAAATGCGGTCCAGGCATACGAAATGGTTGTTGCTCCATTGTAAGCGAAAGAGACTTTATTGCAGGACGGCGTTTATCTGGCCACAGAAATGCCGCCCTAAAAATCATCCATCCATAGGATGTATCCAATTCGTAGTGTTTTAATACCCATTTTGCTTCCGGTTCATTGTTTATTTCGTCCGGTAAACATGGATTAAAGACTACTGAACAGCTGTGAGAGGCCTGCATTGTTGTTCCATTTAATTTTAAACAAGGAATAATATCAAGGCAAAGCGGGTTGTCTAAATCTATTTGTAGTTGTTGTTCTTGTGTAAAATTTAAACAGGAGTCATTTTCGGGGGTTAAATCCCATTTTTTCATAAATTCGCGAATATCTTCTGCCGGAGTACACATACAAAAATCCAAGATAAGCCCCTTGTTGCAAGAATATGCCGCAGGAATAATCCAATGATGCCCAGCCCATTCAAATTGCCTATCCAACCGGATTTCTGTTCCGGCATGGCCTTTTCCTGAAGGTTCCCAGAAGTTTCCGTCAAAATAAACCTTCCATTCAGGGTTGGTTGTTTCTGCATCCGGGTTCATATCCATATCATGTGTATTATCTTCACGGCACTTTGCTCCCATAGAGAAAAGGTTAATTCCGCTTTGCAAAAACTTCTGAAATATTCTGTTCATAATAATCTCCATAACTTTGATTTTTCGAGGTACTTCTATATAGTTGATGATATCATAAAAATGTTTTACTGCACATTTGCATTTATTTTCTATGGGGTGAAAAGAAATACGCTACTCATACTATATATCGTAAAAAATTTCGTATGGTAACAAAAGAATTCAATTTTTTTTAATCAGAAAAAAACCACTACTCATTCAAGTAATGGGCTCCTTACTTTGGTTTGTTAAGATATACTAGGTAAAAAGGAGAACAGTGTTTGAAGCATTTTTACTTTATGTGATTACTTGTATATGGGCAAATATAGAATGGTACTTTAGAATGGGCTATGGTAAAATAAGACAAAAGCTTAAAAGGTTTTTGAAGACAAAATAACGTTAAAATATTTTAGACATACAATGTCTGGTTGAAAATTAGTGGATTCTCGTTTTATGTCGTGGTAATTTGGGAGCATGTTGGTAAGCTGTAAGTGAAAGAGAGGTAGGAGCATGGACACGAAAAAGATTGGAGCTTTTTTAAAGCAATGTCGTAAGGAAAAAAATCTGACACAAGAGCAGCTTGCTGAAAAGTTTGGAGTATCCGCAAGAACAGTTTCCAGATGGGAAACAGGGGTTTCACTTAGATAAAGATACCACACCATTCCCACGCTGACTTTTGCTCAACCGATACAGCCGGAGGGCTGGATAACAAGAAAAGGCGGTATGCGCCCCGTGGAGGGGTAGCGTACCGCCTTTCCTTGTGGGGGTTTCCAAAGGGGGCAACGCCCCCATTTGGCACACGACTTTGCGAAGCAAAGTGTAGTGTGTTATACGCTCTGTCGGCGTTGCCGTGAAAATGCCGTTGCC
>OLPE01000556.1_pt1 | contig 34487 bp, 22 predicted proteins | sample 1671901 | NCBI WGS metagenome assembly OLPE01 (sample SAMEA3136624, study PRJEB25190) | human gut metagenome | biome: human gut; feature: human-associated habitat; material: faeces | place: Austria | collected 2013 | reverse complement strand
GGGGATTTGTGGCTGGCTAGAGGGGGTTCATTTGAATTGAGTTCGTTTAATTATGGGGGAAATTGGGATGGGAAGGGCCGTGTTGGTTGCGATTTCTATTCCGATTTTTACTAGTCAGTTGGAGAAGAGTAGGGATGCCGTTACGGCATCTAATGTAAGAGCGGCATATGCAGAAGCCCAGACCGCTTGGCTTACAGGCTCTAGCAACGGTTCAGCGACAGTTGATAAAACAAACAATACAGTTACTGTTAGCGGTGTTTCTATAAAAGGTGAGCAAGACGGCGGAGTAACTAAAGAACTCTTTGATTTTCCTTTTACCATGGGAGAGGGTGCAGAAAATGCACTTGGTAAGGGTGGAAAGACTACTACTAAAAATTTAGTTTTTACGTATACTGCCAATTCAGATAACCAACCTACATTGACAGTACAATAAAGTAACTTCTTGTATAGAATTTTTACTTGCCTTGATTTATTTATCAGTCATATAAAAATACAGCCCATTATAAATAGCGATTAAGCAAAATCAAAAGCATCCATTCAAGTGTGAATAAAAATATCATACTTGAACGGATGCTTTTTTGAATACGCTCTTTAACTTTATGCTTCTACATTATTTAGAAAAATCAACCGTCACAGTTCCAGCATCCGCAGCGGTTGCTCCAGGGGTGTATGATACAGTGCACTGGCCAGAAGCTTTTGGAGCACTGTCTTTAATACTGATTTCTCCAATTTTTACATTTGACACATCTGTTGTCCAACCATCTTTTGACTGAGTTAAGTCAATAGTTTTTGTATAGGCATTTGCGGAAGAATCCCAAATTTTAGTTTCTGCTGATTTATCTTCAGAAACTGCTGCTGTCATTACTTCAGCATAAGCAGTTCTAATATTAGCAAGATCAACAGCCTCTTTGGATTTCTCCAACTGACTAGTAAAAATCGGAATACTAATCGCAACCAACACGGCGATAATAGCTACAACAATAAGCAGCTCAGCCAATGTAAAACCTTTTTTGTTCTCTTTCGCTTTCTTAAACATTTTAAAGCCTCCTATTAATTATTTTTCATTTTTAAGATCTCGAAGCGTCTCGGATTTTCAGTTGTCGGGGACGGCGATTTTGATGATTCCTTTGTCACCGTCGAGCTGAAATTTCAAGTAGCCGCCTACAGAATCGATCAGGTCACGCATCTTAATGATTCCCTTATCGAATTCCCGGATCATGCGGTCCTCACAGGAATACTGAATCTTGATCAGCGTCTGCTCCTGCATGTCCCGGCAACGGATTCTGATGTAGCGTCCCCGCGGGGGTGTGGTCTCAATACAATTTGATTTCGCTGTATCAAGGGCCATGCTAACAATCTGGCAAAGCCGATTACCTAATCGATTTTCCTTAAGCTCCTGAACCTCGGCAGATGTCCAGATATCGTCTGCTTCTGCTTCTGCTGTAAATCTGTTTAACACTTCATTCATCTCAGGATAAGATGTAAAAAAGCATTTGTTCTGTCTCTGATTCATTCCATCGATGGCATCTAACTTTTGCACTGCCACTATCCGTCTCGCTCCTTTCTCTTAGGATGTGTTTATTATATCAGTAATTTTCTAATTTGTATACATAATGTCGATTATAGCAACATTTTTGTCAAAATTGGCTTTCCTATGTCATTTTTGACACAATTTCTGTAGCTTTTGACATTTTATACCAGGAATGCCGCACCTCGTCTAGAGAAATATCTACATTTGAATTGCTCTCAAAAAAAGAGCATATGCCAAAATGATTTCTCACTTTAACACAGGCCCTTGATTTTTTCGTATTTATTTGTTCTCACAGCTTCTCAAACATATAATCATAATAAACTTCCCGTGCCGCCCGCTGATATTTCCTGGAGATGGGGATCTCATGGGACTGGACTACAAACTTGCTGGCGTCCATTTTTTCTACAAAGTACAGACTGATGATGTAGCTCTGGTGACACCGGAAAAACAGTCTGCCGGGGAGCTGCTGTTCCAACTCGTCCAGCTTTGCGTAGCTCTCCATGCTTCCACCGTCCTCCATGTGAAGGATCACCTTTCGGTTGGCGCTTTCCATATAGAGAATGTTGCGGCAGTAAACACGGCGGTAGCTGCCGCCTGCTTCTTTCAGCATAAGGGAAGCGCGCCGCTCCATATTTGGCTTTTGCCAGAAAAAGGTGATGCAGTTATGAAGCTCGCTTACATCAAATGGATACAGAAGATACCCGGTAGCAAACACGGAAAAGGCCTCCGCGTAATATCTCTGGGAATCTGTGATGAAGCAGATCATCACTTTGCGATTCCGGGCGCGGATGCCTGCTGCCAGCTTCAGACCATCCCCTTCGTGACGGATGGTGGTGTTCAGAATCAGAATATCAAAAGAAGAAGCGTCTTCGTTTAGATTTTCCAGATAGTCATATTCATTTGTAAATTCACTCACCTGAATATCCAGATTCGCACCCATAAGGCCAGCGCGGATGTATTCTCTGTGTTCTTTTGACTTTTCCACAATTGCTGCCCGCAGCATGATACGTTATCCCCCGTAATCCACAATTTTATAGAATGATACATGTGCACTAAATTCGAAAATATTCTGTGCTTACAACGTATGCTCTTTAACTTGAAACATTCCAAGCGAGTCAAAGCACGATTTTGGACTAATTATTTTAGCAACTATGAGACGTTGTAAAATCAATAGCTGCTATCCACTGCCTGCCCCGCAGCCGCAGATGTATCCGCCGGAAGTCCGCTGTCCGCTTTTCCGCCCTGCATGGTCTCATAAAAGGTAGCTGTGACGCCTACATTCACGCTTCCAGTCTCCAGATTGTCATCCCCTGCCACGAACCGGAGATCACTTACGATGCATCTCCACTCTCCTGTGCAAAGACTATTCACCAGGTCTGCTGCCTTATTATAATCGGAAGCTGAAAAAGTCAGGCTAAAGGACCGGCGGATCAGGTCTCCGTCCCTGGTCACATCGCTGAAACTGATATCATATGTATTTGCATCCTGAAGAAGCTGGTTCAGCTCGTCCAGCTCTGCCTTGGAATTGTTGTAGCTTCCCATTTTTCCCAGGCTGCCTCCCTGCTCGATGGAATCCAGCTCGCTCTGCATTCTGGACAAAGAAGCTGCCTTAGTCTGAAGGAGCATCATCTCTGTACTCAGCTCCTCCTGCTGGCTTTTTGCCTCATTAATGGCGGTCCGGATAGGCTGCTCTACTACCAGATAATAGCCCACCGCCAGAAGGATTAAGGTCAGCACCAGGAGCATAATTTTTTCTCTTACCGTAAAATCACGGCTCATTATCTTCATTACTGTGCCCCTCCTTCTGTACCATCCTCAAATCCATCATCTGCTGTGTCTGCGGCTGCATCTGCATCTGTATTTTCCGCCGCAGCGCCGGCTTCATTCACATCTGTACTTCCGTCCTGTTCCTGCACTGTCAGCGGATCCAGCAGATAAATCACGATCTGTCCCGTAACCTTATCCGCAGCTGCCTCCGCCTCCGTGTTTCCATCGGTAACTGCAGTCATCACATTACAATAATCCACAATCGGCTCCTGCTCCAGTTCCTGGACCAGGCTGTTAATATCGGAAAGGTTTTCTCCTGTCACCGGCAAAGACAGCTGATTTCCGCTTACACTCCAGCTGCTTACCATCACCTTCGGGAAAATAATATCCGTCATCAGCTTCAAAACCTCCGGACGGTTCAGAAAACTGAGCTCGTCCCCTGTCAGGCCCTGATATGTATAATGTGCATACGTCTCCTGCAGATCTCCAAAGCTGTCGATATATGCCGTGATATCATCCGCCTGCTGCTGCATCTGGGAAACAGCGCTCTGGGCCTCGCTCATCTGCACCAGCCGGTCTGCAACTGCCACTTTTCCGATCACCCCGGCCACCACAACAATACCGCCGATTGCCGGAACCGCAACCCAATAATGCTTTTTCTTCTGCCCTGCAAGTGCCAGGTTAATCTGCTTCTTCGGCGCCTTCGCAGTACGTCCAAGTGCTGTACCAGCTGCGAGCATCCAGAGAGACGGTGCCTCCGAAACGCGTCCTCCGCCCAGTCCGTCCATGAGCTCGCTGGCATCATGAATGGTCACGTCCAGATTCTCCTTCAGGCTCTCCCGCATACTCTCAATGGATGCACCGCCACCACAGATGTAAATATCCTCCAGGCGGCTGTCCGGATTACTGAACTGATAGAAATTCAGCGCTCTCATCAGCTCTACACTAATCTGTGAAAAAGCATCCTGGCAGATCTCGCTGTTCACACAGTCCTCGTGATTGGTCAAAAGCCAGGTGTGCGCCAGATGAATGTCAATATGCAGGCTGTCTGCAAGCAGCTCTTCCACCAGCTCCATGCCCCGCTCGATAATACGGGTAACCTGGTGCCGGTCTCCTTTGAAGATCAGAAGACGGCTGGAGGTGCTTCCCAGATCCAGGATTCCGTATTCTTTGTCTTTGTCAGATTCCTCCTTCAATTTATAATGAAGAAGGTTTTCGCAGGCAGAAACCTCCGGTGCTGCAAAAGTAAGCTTCAGGCCAGCCTTCCTTGCCATAAGGCGAAGGTCATCTATGGCCTCAAGAGGGGCTGCTGCAGCAAGGAGCTCCATCTCGCCCCGCCTCTCTTCTGAATCCTCAGCCTTCTCATCCGGCTTTTCTTCGCCCTTTTTCTTCTTAGGCTGCTTTTTCGGCTTCTTCGCCTTCGGCAACTCCTCCGCGGAACCCCAGGAATAGTCGAACACATATTTTTTCAGTTCATCTGTAATATAATCACGGAATTCATAGGGAAGATTATAAACCAGCTGATCTGCCGTCATCTCCGGCATGGTCACATTTCGGAGAAAGCAGACTCCTGAAGACACCACAACAGCCGCTTCTTTGCAGCGGATCTTGTTTTCCTTCATGGTTTTGCGGATAAGTTCTCCTGTGGTCTCTACAGAAACGATCCTGCCTTCCTTCAAAAGGCCCTCCGGCATCTGCACAGAAACCGCCTTCTGAATGGTTTCTCCTTTCATGAGCACCAGTTTCAGCTGATCCTTACCTATATCAATTCCAAGACATGATTTTGCCATATTTTTCCTCTCTCTATGTCTCTATCTTGTTTCATTCTTTTTGGACAGGCAAAACTCCCACTGCGTTTTTCGTTTCCGCAAGCTTTCTGCCCTTGCATTTCCTAATTCACAGCAGTCCCATATACCAATTCACCAATCCATCCCCGTATAGCAGCATGGCATAAAAGGCCAGCGCAATGGCAGGTCCGAAGGGGATCTGAGGTCCGTTTCCCTCTTTTCCCCGCTTCTGTACCAGGCCTGTAATAAGACCAAGGATGCAGGAGAAAAACAGAGCAAACAGAGACGCTGCCACTCCCAGGTAAAGGCCCATTACCACGAAAAGCTTCAGGTCGCCGCCTCCCATGGACTCTTTTCCAAGGATTTTATCAAAAAGCAGGACCAGGGCAAGAAGAACGGCTCCGTAACCCACTCCCGAAAGCACATGATACAATACATCCATTCCACTCATTCCCACAAACGGGATTGCCGCGAACCAGGCGAGCACCGGGATCAGCACGCATCCATTGGGAATCTCGAAGATTTCCAGATCCACCAGGGAAAGACAGAACAGACAGCAGGCCAGCACCATATTGCGCACAAACTCCGGGGAAAGGTCGAACCGAAGAAGGGTAAGCACGCTTACCAGGGCAAAAAACAGCTCAGTAAGCATATATCTGGGGCTGATTTTTGTTTTACAATAACGGCATTTTCCGCCGAGGAAAATCCAGGAAAAAACCGGGATCAGATCCAGGAAGCCCAGCACATGGCCGCAGCTTGTACAATGGCTTCTTCCTTTGACAAAAGATTCTCCGTGGGCGATCCGCCACGCCGCGCAGTTGAGAAAGGATCCCAGCACCGCGCCAAAAACGCCTGCTAACACACAACAGTATATCATAAAAAAGGTATCTTCATATATAGACATTTTAATTTTTTACCTGTTTTCTACTTAATTTACAAATTTTCTCAGTTATGAGAGTCACAACTAACATTCTATAGCACTTCTTACTGTACACAACAACACGCTTCACGATGTACAGAAAGTCATGTTTTGCATAATTTCGCCAATTCTTCCTCTATTACATAACGCTGTACATCTGGAACATAGCAATATAAACAGCCAAAACAATATAACCTGCAACCACCGCCATGAAAATCAGCAGGGTTGGCTCCAGTTTTTTTAGAACATCCTGTACTGCCATGTCAAGTTCCGATTCATAATAACCGGAGACGGTATGTAAAGTGCCTTCCAGCTCGCCGGTTTCCTCACCGACAGCGGTCATATCCACCAGAATATCCGGCAGGCAGTTTGCCTCGCGCATGCACTCCCCAAGAGTGTGTCCCTCTTCCAGACGGGAAGTCATTTTTCCAACGCTCTGGCTAATGTAGTAATTGTTGATAACCCTTGCGGTGATGCTGACAGCTCTTGTAAGCTGCAGACCAGCGCCGATCAGGGTGGTCAGGTTGGCCGCAAATTCACTTGCTGCGCTGAGAAGGGTTACATTTCCAAGCACTGGAAGCTTCAGCGCCAGCTTCGCCACGTTCATACGGCCTTTTTCTGTATTCGCATAGAGCTTAAAAAGGATGACGATGGCGGCGATCACAACAATGATCAGCAAAATATATTTCTGGAAAAAATTGGATACCCAGATCAAAGACTGGGTGATCAGCGGCAGCTCCGCATCATAGGATGCGAAAATGTCCATAAAGGTCGGCACAACCTTTACCATAAGGACGATTACAACGCAGACTGCAAGGGCAAGGACAAACACCGGGTAGATCAGGGCGTTTCGCACCTTGGCGCGCATTTTTACCTGCTTGTCGTAATGCTGGTACATAGTCTCAAAGGCTCTGGCCAGGTTACCGGACTCCTCACCGGCGCGGATGGTCTCAATAAAAACAGCTGGGAGAAGCTTGCCTCCCCGCTCCTGGAAGCTGGTTGCCACGCTTCGTCCTGCCTCTACGTCCTCCGCAACTTTTTTCAAAATACCTTTCAGCTTTTTGTCTGTCATCTTATCGCCAATCAGCCGGACGGTACGGCCGATTGGGATACCGGACTGGAGGATAATGGAGAACTGGGCACACATCAGGGAAAAGGCTTTGGCGTTCAGACGGTTGCCGCCGATTTCCATATTCAGAAGCCCGGGCTTCTTCTCTTCCACTTCTGTAAGCTTCAGAACAATATCGCAGTCCTGTTTGATACGGTCAACCGCGTCAAACTCGTTGAAGCCTTCTACCACGCCGGAGACTTTTACTCCGTCCTTGGAGATGGCGGTATATTTGTAGGTTGCCAATTCTTGTCCACCTTTCTTACGCAGATTATCTTTGCCTTACTGCGCTTATTCCAACTAATGTCGTTTCCGAATTGTTTTTGCAACAAATAATTTTCGAAAATCAGATACAACTCTATATTTTACTATTTATAGCCAATGCTCTGCAAAATACTTTATAAGCAAAACAACAATAGGTCTAATGAATCGCCCTTCTACTTGTTATTATCACATATTTACGCGTTTTTCTTCACATACGCCTGATCGTGGCTATACTCCACTGCCACAGCTTTGTCCACCTGTCTGGACCTTACCAGACTTACCAGGGACTGGTCCATGGTCTGTCCGCCGATGGCAGCGCTGGTGGCAATGACGTTGGCAATCTGCGGGGTGTTGCCGCCGCGGATCATGTTTCGGATACCGTCGGTGACTACCATAACTTCACTTGCCAGCACACGGCCGCCCATTTTTTTCTTCACAAGCTGTTGGGAAATAACTGCCATCAAAGTCATAGAAAGCTGCAGACGGATCTGGTTCTGCATTCCTTCCGGGAAAACCTGCACCATACGGTCAATGGCATCCGAGGCGCTTCCTGTGTGCAGGGTTCCAAATACCAGATGTCCAGTCTCAGCTGCGGTAATGGCGGTCTCAATGGTATCCTTGTCTCGCATCTCACCGATGAGGATTACGTCAGGGTCTTCTCGCAGGCTGGCACGAAGGCCTTCGGAAAAGCTTGCGGTGTCTTTGCCTACTTCACGCTGGTTGATGACGCACAGATCCGGGGTATAAACATACTCGATTGGGTCTTCCAGAGTTACAATATGGTTCTTTCTTGTGTGGTTGATCTCGTCCAGCATGGCTGCCAGAGTGGTAGATTTACCGGAACCGGTTTCTCCAGTTACCAGGACAATTCCTTTGTGGAGTTTGGTAAATTCCAGGGCTGACGGAGGCAGACCAAGGGAATCCAGTCTTGGGATGGATTCGCTGAGGAGACGGATGGCTGCGGATACTTTGCCCTGCTGTTTGAATACATGGCATCTGCAACGGATTCCGTGGAGTTCACGGGAAAAATCAAGCTCTCCCGTGTATTCCAGTTTCTCGTACATGGCGTCTTTGGCAAGCTCCTGGCAAAGGGCTTCACAGTCCTCTTCTGTCAGGCGTTCGTCTGCCATGTTTTCCAACTGTCCGTCCAGGCGGTATTTGGGCGGCAGGCCGCATACCAGATGGATATCGGAGGCGCCGTTTCGTTTGGCTTGTTCGGTTAAGTCTTCTATATTGTACATAGTTTTAGTCTCCTGACTTTTTTATTTTGTGTTAAAAGTTCGCCTAAAAGGGACGCATTTGAACAATGGGTATTACTCACTCGCCGGCGCAACGCTCCAGTAAACTAATCGCTAACTGCGACTAATACGTTCGGGAAAGCCCTCACGCATAAGTCTTCGTAAGCGCTGGATTTCGCCTACGCTAAGAACGCGCCTGAAATGGCTCGCTAGAGCAATACCCATTGCCCAAATGCTGTGTACTGGCTGAAACTCCAGCACACAAAACAGATTACTCTTCTTCTGCAACCTTCATATCCTCAGTTTCGTAAATCACTCGCTGCACTTCTTCCGCAGTAGTGATTCCGCTTTCCACCAGTTCAATAGCATTTTCGCGCAAAGTTCTGAAATCGCTTCTGTCGCTTGCCAGTTCTTCCTCAATGGCTGGTCTTCCTGCCTGCTGGGAAATCAGAGGGCGGATTTCCGGCGTGATCTCCAGGATCTCGAATACACCGATTCGACCGCGGTAACCTGTGTTAAAGCAGTCAGCGCAGCCTTCGCCACGATAGAAAATATGCTTATGTCCGGTGCTAAGACCAAGGCGTCTTACTTCCTCGTCCGTTGCCTCGTAGCTTTTTTTACATTTCGGGCAGATCCGGCGGACAAGTCGCTGGGAAATAACAGCGCGAAGGGCAGTAGCGATCAGATATGGCTCAACGCCGATATCCTCCAGACGCTCAATAGTTCCTACCGCATCATTGGTATGGATTGTGGAAAGTACAACGTGGCCTGTGATGGCTGCACGCATACTGATCTGGGCGGTCTCTCCGTCTCGGATCTCTCCTACAGCAATAATATCCGGGTCCTGACGCAGGATGGCACGAAGACCGTTGGCAAAATCCATTCCTGTTTTTTCGTTGATCTGTACCTGGTTGACACCGTCGATGTTGTACTCTACCGGATCCTCCAGGGTTACTACGTTCACTTCCTCAGTATTTAGCTGGGAGATCATGGTGTTCATGGTGGAGGACTTACCACTTCCGGTAGGTCCGGCGATCAGGATAACACCACTATTACAGTGAATGGCACGCTGATATTTCTTCAGGTTGTCCCCGATCAGACCGATGGAATCCGGAGTCAGGTAGCCAGCCCTTTTGTCCAGAAGACGGGCAACGATTTTCTCACCGTATACGGTTGGAAGGGAGTTGACACGAAGGTCGTACTCTCGCTTTTTGTTCTTAACATTGAAACGTCCATCCTGTGGAATACGGCGCTCTGCAATGTTCATTCCACTCATGATCTTCAGACGGGAAATAACGGAGTTCTGCAGGTTCTTGGGAATTGTCAAAATCTTACGGAGCACACCGTCAATACGCATGCGCACCTGCAGCTCCTTTTCCTTGGGCTCAATATGAATATCGCTGGCACGCTCCAGAATGGCACGTTCGATAATGGAGTTTACCAGTCGGATGGTCGGCGCGTCGTTTATGTTGTCGTTAAGGATGTTTCCTGTAAACTGTGCCTCCTCCAGATTTTTATCTTCTGTTGGAGCCTCACGCTTCATGGCCTCAATGGCTCTTGCGGCACCCTCGTTTCCATAAAGTACCAGAATGGCATGCTCCACACCCTCTGCGGTGGCGATCATCGGCACAATTTTCTTACGGACCGCCTTCTTAACCTCCTCGATTGCATAGAAGTTCATGGGGTCGCTCATGGCAAGGTAAAGCTCATCCTTCTCAATGCGCACCGGCACTACCTGGAACTGTTTCGCAATATTTTTCGGAACAGTCTGTGCCATGGAAATGGGAATCGTAGTTTTCGAAAGATCTATGTATTCAATACCGAGCTGGAGACGAAGGGCCTCAATCAACTCCGCCTCTGTGATGATTCCCGCAGAAATAAGGGCCGCACCAAGTCGTTCCTTGGTCTCCTTCTGTCTCTGCAGTCCCATGTCCAGCTCTTCCGGGGTAATGGTACCCGCTGCAATCAGCAGGTCTCCAAGACGTTTGTATGCCATTTGGGTGTCTCTCCTTTGTGTTTAGAATCGGTGTATGATACCTATTAAAATCTATATAAATTGCAATTGTTCTTTTTATTATTGAATGAATTACAACTGTTTTCTTTTTAATTATTTTTCTTGTTATTGGTTTTTAATCCTGGTTTAGCTTCACTGTATTTACCGGCATCACCTGAAATCTATTGGTAACAATCTCAGAGTCTTTATCCATGATCTGAAGTTCTACAAAAAAGATATTGTTGCCCTTGTCATATGTTACCGTGCTTACCCACGCTTTCAGCCCAAAGGAACTGTAGCTTGCAGAAGAGATCAGCTTCTGCCAGTAAAAAGAGCCATCTTCTGCCATTAACTGAACCGCAATTTCTCCCCCGGCTGTCTCATCTGCTTTATTTCCATCACTGTCTACCGTTGCGAATGCACTTTCTGTTTTTCCATAGGTAGGACTAAAATATTTCAAAACGGTTGTTCCATCTGTGTCTGTATTCACGCTTGTAGTATAACGCAGTTCTTTTTCGATTACATTTGTTAAAGTGGAGCAAAGCTGTTTGGCATGGGACCTGGTCATAGATTCGTTATACATCCGGGTTGCAAAGGTCATTCCCTGCGTCATTACCTGACTGGCCAAAAGCAGAATAACCGTTGCCGCCAGCAGTTCTCCAAGAGAAAAGCCCCGCCTGTCAGACAGCTTTTTTCGTATTAAGTTGATCAATCTGTTTTTGGCTGTATTTCTCATTGCTTTTCTCCTGTAAAAATGCTTCTGTCCAGTCAGGTCCATATCCAGGAATTCGCTCATGCAAACATGGTTCATTCCTGGCTGCTGTCCGGAACTTTCCGGGTAAATGTTACTGTGCTTTGTAATAAATGTAGCTTTTTCCAGAGCTGTTCTGGGACTGGTAAAGGGTTACCGGGAGCTCTGCTGCTATACTTCCGGTGCCTCCTGTTGCATTTTCTTCTGAAATGATCACTTTCGCCGGAGCAGTCCCTGTTGATATCGCAGTTCCTGTCTGAAAGGAAGTGTCTGTATTATCAGCCTGTTTATTGACACGGGCGGCAGTTACCACTGCCCCGGCCAGCATCAGCACGGCCAATGACAGGACAATCATGGTGACAAGTGTCTCTGCAATGGTTTCACCGGCTTTGCTGTGTAATTTCTTTTTCAGGTTTAAATCTAGTTTTCTCATTATGAATCTCCCAAAGTACGCTCTTCATCACCGTAGAAAATGTCTTTTGCTTCCCAAGAGTATTCATACCTGGTAACAGCAATACGTTCCGAATCTGTAGTTTCGTTGTTGGATTTAAGTTCCGATTGCACCTTGCCAGTCAGACTAAGTATCACATGGCTGGAATCAGTTCCCGTACCGGTACTCAGCTTTATTACCATGTCATAGGTTACTTCATTTTCTTTTCCAGCCTCACTACTTTTTTGGGGTTTAATTGTCATTTCTGCATTTATCTTATCCAGTTCATTAAACTGTGTGAAAGCCTCTGCAGTTCCACTTCCAGAATTTGATAAGATCAGTTTTTTCGTAACAGTAAAATCTGGTGAAGCTTCATTGTAGATTTTTCCATCAGCTTCTTTCATGTAGCCTTGCAGCATTTTTGCAAAATTTTCAGACGGCTCTTCCCAGGTTTTGGTTGTCTTTGAAGTATCTGTAGCATTGTTACTTTTTCTTACTTCTACCTCCGCCCACAGCTTTACATTCATAATAGAATCCCGTAAAAGCTGCGCCGCACTGGTACAGGACAGCTGGTTCTGCTCAGATGCCCGGTCTGAGGCCACCGTTTTCACCGTAGTCACGGCACCTTCCAGTATTGTCACGCTGAGAATAGATGCCACCAGGAAAAGCAACAGTCCAAAGAAAATGGAGGTACCTTGTTCTGATCGCAGTTTTTCCTTTATTCTTCTTTTCAGCATTTCAAGGCACCCCCTTTCCTTTAAAATCCATTGTCCCCGCTTTCCCAGCTTCCTTCCTCAGCGGAAAAATCATCCTGGGATTCGTTTGGTATAATATCTACAGTATTGTCGTTCTCGTCACCCCAATCAGATGTGTTGTCTGAGGTGAAATCGGAACTGTCTGTGCTGTTATCGGACCAGTCGTCGGATGCTGCGTCTGAATCCGAAGAATCTGTGGACACGGCCTGTCCGCCATCTGGACTAAGTACCTCTACTGTCACAACTGCATCATAAGTAGTTTTTTTGTCTGCTCCCAGCGCAGAAACGGAAATTGTCACACTTCCTACCTTAGAACCAGTAACCGTTATCTCATAAGTCTCACTTCCTACTTCATGTTTAAAACCAGTAATAGAGGCAATGGAAGTGGTTCCATTAGTGCTGGCACGTTCCATGCTCTCAGAGTCTGCTTCTTCTGACTGGACAGATGTGGCTGTAACTATGAAATCATCCTTGCTAAGATCAGATGCCAGGCAGCCTGCCGGTACCGTCAGAATAAGGTCGCCTTCTTTTGTACTTGCTGGCGTATAACCATCAGTATCATCCCCGCCAAGGGTAATCGTCATGTGATCTGTATTCCAGGTAATCTTCTTCGCCTCTGTGGTTGTCACATTGATCCAGGTGTAGCTGGTATATTCTACATTCTGGTAAGTGAAAGTTCCCTGTACAGTAAGAGTAACTGGAACAACTGCCTCACTTGTCACTGTAAATTTGCTGTCGTACACTTCTGACAGATCAACTGCACCTTCCGGATCTGCCGTGATCTTCCAGGTCATCAGGGACGCCAGATTCTTTGACGGATTTGTATCTGCGTAAACCGCTATATTCTGGTTCTCGGAATCTCCTGCGCTAAACGCCTCCGTACTTCCCTCTGTGTCTATATCTGAGATCATATCCACAGTCTCGCTTCCGGAAGAGAATGTCTCTATATCTTCCTCATCTGCGCTTCCCACAAAACTGGTCTCACTGTTGCTGACTGCAAGTGCAGTTGGCACAGCATACAGCGTAATCTCATCTGATGTAGCATAAAGCTCCTGTTGGATTTCAGCAGGATTGGAATATACAGTAAAGTTGGCTGTTACCGTCAGGGAGAAGGAAGCACTATATTCCTGTCCGTTGACTGTGGTTCTTACTGTAACAACCGTGGTTCCTGTTTTCAGAGCTTTTACAGTAGCAACATAACACTCTTTCTCTTTAGAGTACTTCAAATCTGTGATTTCCGCAATATAATCTTTCCGATCCAGAATGCGGCTTCCAATCTGTATTTCATCAGTGCCGCCTGCGGATGTAAAGGTAGAAGTGTCTGCGCCTTCTCCATATCTGTCGGAGAAGCCATCGACAATCTCATCTTCACCTGCATCAGCGGAAAACGCCTGTGTCTCAGTGGAATCTTCCACGTCACCATTACTGTACTCTACGGTGAAATTATCTAATGTCAGTTTATCTCCAAGGCTATTCTCGCCTTTTAGATTGCTCTTCAGATTAAATTGCTTCAATGCCATAGGCTGACCGTTTTCATCCTGCTGAGTGGTATCCAGATCTTCAAAAATATCCATGGATGCACGGCTGTTTTCCCAATAAATTCCCTCCAATGGCCATTCGCCGTAGTGGACGTGAACGTCACTACCGCTTCTGGTCTTCTGGGTGAGGATTGTCGGGAACGGGTAGTTTTCTCCGTCCAGGTCTGTACGGTTGCCTGGGAAGGAGTATTTACCGGTTACGGTCTGACCATTTTCGGTTTTGGTGACTTCGGTAAATGGACCGTCGGCGTTATTGTTATCATCTTTTCCATTCAAAAGTTTAATAAAATTGCCCGTTACAACAACTGCACCTTCGCCTGTGATTCCGCCAATTGTGGAATCAACGGTTTTTTCACCAGACATTTCTTCCCAGCTGATAGGGATAGCGGTATTATCAACGTTGCTCCAGGATAGAATGCCAGTATAAGGCTTTTGAACTGGAATATTATCTTTATAATAATAACAATTCTCAATGCTTATTCTGACATGATAATTTCGACCGTTTTCATTCGGAGTTTCACCGTTACTTCCAATAGGCTGGATGGAGAAAATTCCAGTAGCATCGCTTGGCATTTTTACATAAGTATAACAGTTTTTAATAATCGTTGCAGGATGTATACATGGTTGTGTGTTATCCTCTGTATCATTACTCCAATCCTCTATACCTAAAATGGAGTCTCCCAGCAAAGCTAAAAGGTTTCCCGCATGCTTAATATAAATGCCACCTGATATTCCAGCCAACATCACCATGCTGCCTCTGCCATTTCCACCGTTAGAATTCTTAAGACAAGCATCTGTGCAAATTATTTCCCCTCCGGTATAGCAGTTTGTTATCGTGCCTCTCATACTTCCAACCAGACCGCCAGTTCTCACAGTTTCCCATCTTCTCAGAAATTCCTGGGTATTGACCACAATTGTATTAACCGCTGTACATTCACTCAAGTCCATTGTACTCATTCCGAACATTCCGCCAATACTGGTATTTCCATATGAACCATTACTTGTATTATCCTGAATGGTATAACCTGATACGGTACAATTTGAAATTTTGACATCCTTTGCTGAGTTCCCCTGACCGACAGCCGCAAGTCCACACATTCCGCCTAATACATGCCAGCTTCTTTCAAAACCACTATTTCGCTGAATATAATTACCTTTATCCGAATATAGGATTACATTGCTTACCTTAGCACCTACGATACTTCCAAACAAACCTGTCGTTGTGTTAGTGCTGTTCATTTCAATGTTCTTGATATAATATGTATTGCCATCATAGGTACCGTTGAAGTATGTCATATATACCTGTGTAGCTCCTGTATCCGTTGCAGCCTTCGCATCATATAAGGAACCGATCTGAGTGAACACAGTATCACCTTTCGGTTCCATATCTGCATCAACATCATGGCTCTGCGTCCAGCTGTACTTCTTTTCTCCAGTCTCAAGCAATTCATAATTGCTTGAATCGAGAGTATTTCCATCGCTATCTTTGGCAATAGGTTCTCCATCTCCAACCCACTTCCAGTAACCAGTTTCTGTTACAACTTTCCAATAATATCTGCCTTGCCAAGGATATGTATCACACCTTGTATACGTATAAGTCTGGCCATTAGGATCCTCTATAAATTTCCAATAATTTGAATTTTTTTCAATATATCCCTGAACCATGTTCCATCCGTTTCCATCAACTGTTCCCTGCTCTAGTTTCTTCCATTCTCTTGGATAGGGACTTTCACTTCCGGTCCAGTAATACATAGATTCTGACACTTTTCCTATATTATTCATATAGCCTAAATACGTATATCCATATACATTTTTCAGATAGTCATAATCCGTATCACTGGTCTTATCCAGTGTTGTCGTCGCAACACCCGTCCTATAGTTCCAGTTCAAATACTCTAACTGCTCCGCGGAGCGGATCTGGTATTCGTTGCCGGTTTCGCCGGGCATTACTTCGTTGGTGGTGGACTGGACTTCAAAACCGTTTTCCAGAACGGTTATGGTGGTAGACTGGATTCCGGCGTAATTTTGGGAATTGCTACCGTACTGCATGGCATTTGCAAAGAACGGATTGATGGTGAAGGTGTACGTCTGGCTGTTATAGTTAAACTGCCAGATGCCGTTTGCAGTTCGGTCGGTCGCTGTCATTTTCATATAAGAAGCAGTTTGATCACGGCTATCGATTCCAATCGCGGGGGCAGTAGTGTACGCCACAACGTTCACTCCGTCCAGCTGATCCGTCAGGTCAGCAGAAGCGGTGGTATTCTCATTTCCAATCTGGAAATAGTCCATTGTCGAATCAGGTTTGGTACTGTCCTCGGCATAATAATATCCATATCCATACTCCGTGATTCTTCCCCCATCATCATGACGGGTACACAAAGTGCTGTCTCCCACCTTATCCAGAACTGAAGTCGGATCCAGGCTACTTGCTTTATATCCAATGTAGGCGAAATGGTAACCATCGTTGGCTCCGCCTTCCTCATGCTCCCAATAAATAACTCCAATGCTTCCCAGGTTAACCGGAATCTGCCAGTTGCCGTAATGAACCTTTTGGCCATCTTTGTTTACCACAACATTAAAAGGATAATTATCCTCTGCAGTGACTCCGTGATACTTAGATTCTGCTGCCTTGGTCCCATTGGCTGCTTTTTCTAACATATCCTCATAATCAACGCTGGCACCAGCGCCCTGGTCATTGCCAAACGGAAGCATATCATTCAGATACTGGAAAGTTCCTCCGCTGAGGTAGTAGCAGTCAGAAGAAACAACACCGCCGCCTTTTGGTGCAAATCCGTAGGTTTTGGAAGTTCCGGCTGCGCCCAGTGCAACTGCACAGTAGTCGCCTCTTAATACACTGGTATTTCTTGCGGTGAAACCACCCAACACGCAGTTTGCACCTTTTGAATATTCAATTGATACATTTCCAACTGCATAACTGTTTCGGATCAGACCGGAACCGATATTCTCACCTGCAAAACCGCCCAGATAAGCATTTCCGTAGAGTACACTTGCATTCACTACAGGGGCGTCTACTTCACTGTTATAAATATTTCCCTGGTTGCTGCCAGTCAGACCGCCCATATAAAGGGTTCCGTTTCTCTGGACATACACGATTCCGTCACGTCCCATGCTGTAACCGCAGACTGCACAGTTCTGGATGGTTCCCTTGTTGATTCCAGCCAAAGCTCCCATGTAAACGTTGCGGTTGCTTCCGATGGTTCCTGTGTAGCTGAGGTATGGGTTACTTACCCCTGTAGTTCCTGTGAAATCATCATTCTGCCAATCGGATACAAGGAACACGTTCTGTATGGATCCCTGGTTTTCTCCGATAAATCCGACTGCGGTGCCCTTTGTGGCAAAACTGATTCCGCGGATCTCATGTCCACCGCCTCTGTAGGTAGAAGCAAAAGGAGTGATCGTTCCATTTTCTGCCACACCAATAGGACTCTGAACGGTTACCGCAGATTCAACATAGCCATACTCGTTCCATTCATATGGAGTGTTGTAATCAATATCCAGTTCCTGAATAAAAGCAGTACTTCTTCTTAATAAAGAAGCGTAATCCTGATAGTATAAGCTCATATGATAGAGCTGTCTCGGTGTACGAAGGTAAATAGAGGAAATATTTTCCGGAGCCTGGTCCGCAGTTTCTACTGTTTTTGCAAAATGTGGATTGAAGTAGAAGGTCTTTCCAGACATTACCTCTGTAGTCACATCACTGTCGACCTGTTCCTCCGTTCCGTTATTTGCAAGTTCCTTCTTTGATGCACCGTCCACTGTCAGTTTCTGGTAGTAAACACCCTCGATTGCCTGGGCTTTCATAATTTTTTCCGGCAATGGGAAAATAACATACGTCTCTGTATTTCCGGTATCGGCATCCCTTACAGAAACCTGGAACTTTGAAGTTTCTGAACTATTGTAATCCACTTTCCACTCTTCCAGTTTCTCCGCATCACTGCTGTTCTGATAGCTGACAATAAAACCATCCAGTTTTTCCAGTGCGCTCTCTGTATATACGATACCGTATCCGTCACCAACGATTGTCAGGTCATCGGATAAGGAGGTCTGTACGTTTCCACCGAAGAAACCGTATGTATATTCATTCTCTTCAGTCTGATATTTCTCATAATATACAAGACTTCCTGCCTCATAACTTGCCTGCCAGTCTCCATAATGAGGAACATCCTTCAGAGATGGGTAAGAGTAATTGGTAAGTCCCTGGTTTCTCAGGTTGTAGGCGTAGGTTGTTGTGGAAGTGGTAAAGGCATCACCGTTTTCCCCATTAAGCAGGCTCGCCATCTTAGCTTTATTGCTAAGCTCGGCATATGTTTTCTTGGTTCCTCCAATATCCTGCTCAACATTTTTTCCTGCATTTAAATAATATACACTGTCTTTGGCATGCGAACTAACCGCATATATAGTGGGATTACTGCTGCTATCCCTGTCTTCCAAATAGCATACTACTGTATATCCATTCTGTATTTCCGTGTCAGTAGCTGTAGAAATAGCAACAAATCCGGCAGCTTTGCAGTTCTCTCCTAAAGGTTTCTGATAACCGGCTGTATAACAATACGCAATCTGAACTGATGTCTGATTGCTGACTTCAGCCACCATTCCACCTATAACATTTCCCGTCAGATAACAGTCTGCATAACTTCTGGTTATCAAAACCATACCATCAGCCTGGCCAATCAATCCGCCCGCTTTGCCGTATGTTCCGCCGTCTATAACGGTTGCTGCAAAGCTGTTCTGGATTTCAGCCGAGCTTGAACCTTGTTTCTTATTGATGCGTCCAATCAATCCTCCCTGGATTCCAGCGCCGCTGATCCATACATCATTCTCATTTTTTCCTTCTACATCCTCTGTATCCAGATATACTTCACAATCAGAAATCTTCACAGATCCGATTGTCTCGCCTGCGATCGCACCGGCACTGACCTTTTCTTTTCCATCACCGGTAATCGTTATGGTAGTTCCTGCCAGACGCAGATTCTCCACTGTCATAGGATCATTCAGTACTGCAAACAATCCGGCACCTTTTTTGCCAGTTGTACCAGTTCCATCAACAGAGGCTATGTCCACCCCGTCTTTCACAGTCAGATGATAAATGGCCATGCTTCTGTCGCCGGTAAAGCTTTGCAGATTATTGTTGGTGATCGGTGTAAAGGCCTGATCGCCATAACAGCTGTACCAGGAAGTGGTATCGTCAGTCTCTTTGTCTTCCTGCTCTTCGAAATGAATGGAATTGCCAAGCTGGGCTGTTTTTATGGAATCAATCACGCCAGAGCCCTGGTCCAGGTTCTGCAGATGGCGGCCATAGTAAATGACTGCATTTTCAGAAGTACTCTGGTCTGCAAAAAGGCTGTTGGTGTCACACTGGGTGAACAGACCATCTACCTTGTGGTTGTCGCTTCGTACTGTAACTTTTATATTAAGGGCAGTTCCAGCTCTTAATGGAGTCATATGAGTGCTTTCTAAATAACTGTTTTTTGCTCCATAAAGTGATACAAATCTGGTGGCATCACTTTTCAGGTCATCCAGAGTGATCTTTAACGTATAGCTGCGTCCTACAATGGAGCTTTCCTCGTTAGCATCTGCCTTTGACTTATCGCCAATATGCAGATCATCCTGTGCATGTACTAACTTATCTCCTGATGCTTTATACTTCAGATTCAGCTGATTCCCCTGATCATCCGTCAGCACCACATCAAAAGACAACGGTTTATTGTCCTGTCCCTGACGCATGCAGGTGATGGTTGCCACTAATTTTTCTTCATTTGTAACTGTGATCTTCGGGGCAAGAACTGCGGTATTGCTGCTGTCCAGCGCATCTCCGCCGTAATATCCGATTCTCGCGCCGTCACTGAGACGATTATCTTTATAGCGGAAGCTGTCGTATACATTTGGGTTATAATCCGGCATGTCGCCTGACTCACTGTAAAAAACCGCATATACACTGGCGCTGTCCGGGTTATATTCTACTACCCAGAAGTTGTTGTAAAGCTCGCCGTCTACGGTATCGGTTGTCACCAGTACACTGGCAGCCCTTGTTGTATCTGCCTTTTCCGAAGAAAGCGCGTAATAAAGTTTCTGTTCCTTGGTGGCATCTGAGGGCGTCCTGCCCATAGCTTTTGCCGTTTTTTCCCCGTCATAAAGGCTGCTGTTACCATTGCTCTGCAGCTTCACCAGATTATTCTGCACCGCCGTATAGATCAGCTCCGCCTTATTATCCAAAGCCTTCTGGCGCAGGTTTCTCCGGATGGAAAAAATCGCCGGAACAGCAATCGCCATCAGGATCAGGAGAATCATCACCGTCGTCAGCACCTCGGCCAGAGTGTATCCTTTTTTTCCATTTTTTCTATAATATGAAGTCATAAATTCACCTCAATATACTCTATAATATTCACCATTGTAAATTTGCCTAAAAATAGACAGAATTCAACATATCTCATTATAAAACATGGGTTAGCCTTTCGCAACCATCTGATTGTGAAAAAAAGGTGGAGAGTTTCATAAATGGAATGATTCAGCACCTCCAGGCGCGTAAGTAATAAAAAGCCACCCCTTTTCCCCTTGAAATCCCCCTGTCGAACTGTTACTATTATAGATACAGATTGACGAATGAACGGGATTTCTGGCCTTTTGGTCAAGAGATATGGGAGATAGGAGTTTTTGATGAAGTCTTTTAAAGTCAGCATCATTTTACCGGTGTATAACGTGGAAAAATACCTGGGTGCCTGCCTGGACAGCCTGTTGGCACAGACACTTGAGGACATAGAGATCGTAGCTGTCAACGATGGCAGTACAGATGGAAGCCTGCAGATTCTGCAGGCTTATCAGGCGTTACACCCGGAGAAGCTTTTTATCTATTCTACGGAGAATCATGGAGTAAGCCGTGCGCGAAATTACGGGTTTGCCCACTCTCATGGGGAATATGTATGGTTCGTGGACAGCGATGACTATGTGGAGACCGACGCCTGCCAGCTCCTCTATGAGAAGGCTGTGACAGACGGCAATGACCTTGTACTTTTCCGTTATTATAATGTAGATTCTGAGAGCGGCGAACGCACCGAATACGAGAATTCCTGCTATAACCAGAATTTCCGCATAGCAGATAAGCCGTACGAGCTTCCTGCCATCTCCCCCTACCCCTGGATCAAATTTATTCACAGAGACCTGTTTTATGGACTTCACTTCCCGGAGGGAATCCGTTTCGAGGATCTCCCGGTGGCATATCTTCTGGCAGTGAAGGCCCGCTCCATCGGTTATCTGGATCATTGCTTCTATAATTACCGCAAGAACGTAGGATTTCTCAGCCATCTCACCCCATCCACCCTTCATATAAAGGACGCCATCATTTTTATGAAGGAAGAGATGCAGAAGCTTGGATTTTTTGACCGATACCGGACGGAACTGGATTTTATCGCAGTCCGCCACTTTTTTTACCGTTTCTGGAAGCTGCTTACCAATTATGAAGCAGACCAGAAGGAACTGAAGCTGCAATTGATCAATGAACTTTTTGACTATATGGAGACCGAAATCCCGGACTGGGAAACCAATCACTATGTTCTTTATTCCCTTCCGCCCCATATTGTGCGTCTCCTTTGCCTTTATGCTTCCCGGCAGGAAATGATCCAGTTTGTAGAAGCCTGCACTGGCATGACCATTTCCCAGCAGAAAGCCTGGATTAAAGATTACAAGGCCTCTCACAGAACCGAACCTGGTATCCAGCCAGCCGAAATGCTCCGCCGGGAAAAAACAGCGGCCCAGTTTTACCGCTTTGCTTACACTGGAAGCCTGGCACCAGATCCCGAGCAGATTTTTCTGGAGTCCAGCCGGGGAAATGAGATTTCCCCGTGGATTCTCAAATTACTGGCTCACCTGATCCAGAATTTCAGCGAACACCATATTGTACTGTCTCTTGCAGAAGAGAAACATCCTCTACTCCAGGCACTTTTGAACCGCTATCTTCCAGGCAGCGGAGTTTTGCCGGACAACCTCACTTTGATCTGCCCTGATACGGAAGAATATGGCAAAGCCCTTGCCCTTTCCGGCTATGTGATCACAGACAGCCCTCTGCCCTATTATTTCCAGAAGGAAACCGGGCAGTTTGTACTGCTTCACTGTGGTCACGGGCTATATCCGGAAACGGTTCAGAATACCCCTGCTTCCACAGCAGATACCGGGCTCTGGCAGCACACAATGTTTATGGCAGATGCCTTGTATTTTAACAGCATGCAGAATCGCAATATCTATATGAACGAATGTATGACAGATGGGATCTGCCCCACACCCTATATTATCGGAAATTCTGCAGATGCCCCGGTTGTTCCGGAGCAGTCCCACAGGGAGAAGATCCGCCGCAGCCTGCAGATGGACGGCATGCAGACTATTTTGTATGCCCCCCTTCTTCCCGGCTCCTACGTAACCGACTCCGCCCAGACTTTCCGCAATTTTATGTCTGCCCTTTACATAATCGACCAGGAGCTTGAAGATCATCAGGTTATGTATCTTCACCTTGACGGGGAAAAGCAGCTGGACTATTCCGTTTTTGCCCATGTCAGGGAAATGCCTTCTGACTTTGATGTCTCAGATTTTGCCTCCGCCTGTGACTTTTTTGTTTCTGATTATCACAGTGCCCTTTCTGCGAAGTACAGCCCGGACACCCAGGTTCTGCGGTTCCTTTGCACAATTTACGGAAAACAGCACTTTAAATTCGTGGATTTCAATGGAAACGAGCGGATTGTAGATGAATTTTTCCAGGACTTTGCCGCTTTCAGCAATGCGCCACAGTTAGTCCGATATATTGGACAGGAAGAGCAGCAGGTTTCCGATGCCATCCAGCAAAGCGGTTTTCAGATCACCAACAGGCTGGTACGTGCATCTGCGAAAGCTGAGAATGGAATCGGGAATACTTCGGAAGAACAGTACCTTATTACAGACATTGTAGACTTCTTACTTCATGGCAGGCCATTGCCTTATTATAAGAGCCAGGTGGCTCCAGCCTCTTCTGCGCTTACTGCAGCCGAAGCAGCTGCACAGCCAGATTCTCCTGTTTCCAGCCAGCCCCGCCCCCGTGTTCTTTTCTTCACCGGGCGCAAGCTTTCCAGGAACCTGATCCGCGATTTCAATGCCCTGGCTGCCCAGGCTCCGAACAAGGAATTCTGGCTGGCTTACAACGATTTTCGGAATACAGACTCTGCCAGATATCTGGCACAGCTGGCACCGGAATGTTCCTATCTGCCTCTGAAGCCAGATCCGGAGAAGGGGAACCGCTGGAAGCTTGCCAGTGTACTTACCAGCAGAATGGGACTCCATACTCTTTATCCGCTATCCCATATATTGGGCCTTGGAAAAGAAGAGTGCAAAAAATATCTTGGAAATGCCCAGTTTGATGAAGTGGTCATTACCTCCACAGACAGCATTAAAACCGTTGCCACTCTTCTGGCAGCCGCACCGTCTGCCTCCTATACCTTCGATACCTTTAGTCCGGAGCGGTACAGCACTTCCAGGCCTTACAGATGCCAGATCGCTTTTCTTTGCCGACTGCTGAAGGATGCTGGAAGTCCGGAGCTGCCGTCAGAGCTTACAGGACTGAAGTTTACTCAGAATGCTGGCAGAAATAAAGATAAAAGGTAACAGTTCTGTACCTTTACAGTTATACGCTTCGCGGAATACAGCGTCCTGAATCGATATAAGAAGAGGCTTTATAACAACTGTGAAAGCCGTAATCAGCAGCATTTTTAAGGAGGAGCCCCATGTCAGAATCTTTTCTGAATGATGACATACTTTATTTTAAGAACTTAATACAAGATGGCAGGGATCTGCATAACCCATCCAAGCCCTCTAAAGCCGCCACGGATTCCGTAAAAAACACCGCGGCACTGGAAGCTTCCTGCGCCGACAATTCCTGTGATACCGGCAGCGCGCTTTTCACCCGCCAGCAGGCTTACCACACCAACCAGGTTTACGATTCCATCCGGGATCTTCTTATGGAAGATTACGCCATCTGGAACCAGCATAAATACCTTTACCATGTAAAAAAATATCAGGCTTATCTTTCCACCCTGGAGCACACAGAGCCAGCCTTCCGCCAGGAATATCTCCAGCGGTTCAGCCGGGAGTTTAAACGGGCACAGGATCTGGGGGAATTGGATCTTTCCCAGTTTTCCCCAGAGGAGAAAGAACGCCTGCTGTTTATTATGAAAGAGCCCAACCGTTTTTATAGGACTTATTACGAAGGTTCTGCCGGTAAGCCCGGACTTTTTCACCGATTGAAAAACACATTAAAGAAAATCCTTAAATAGTGAGCAGCCGTGCTCTTTGAACGAGCAATGCTTCCTGCCGAAAAGCAAAAAGATAGAATCAATCAAAATAAAGCAATCTCAAAAACTATGAAGGAGGAAGATTTCACATGAAAAAGAAACAACAAAGCTCTGCAGCATTTAGTTTCATCACCAAATTACTGGTCTTTTTAGCAGTCATTGTTTTTGCCGGAAATGCAGGGACCCATCTGACACAGGCGCAAAGCTATGTCTATGATGACAATGATGACTACTACTACGATGACGATAATTACGAAGAATACACCCTGGAACTGAAGTCCACAGAATCAATTTCTGCTGCACGGCTTGCAGTTCATGCCGTGTTAGACCCATACATCACCTACATAGATGTATACCGAGCAGATTCCAATCCTGCACAGGGTGGTGCTTTTCGCCTGATCGATACCGTTAAATTCGGCAGCTGGGCAAAATACGGGAATTCCGAATATTGGCAGCATGATGGCGAAAAAAAGGTTGTCACTGCATATTCCAAGGATCCTCATGCCGATAACGCCGTTAACTATGTACTGATGGATACCAGTACTTATCTTGGCCGCACTTATTACTACAAACTGGTTACAGAAGGCGTTGTCTACGGTTCCCAGATCAGTTCCAATGTCATATCTGGTCAGACCAAACTGGAGACCACAGATCTTACCAAGTGCTGCTCTGCAGATGGAAAAACAGTCAAGCTGGAATGGTACACCGCTGAAAAAGCCCAGGGCTACCAGATTTACCGAAAAAACGGCAAGAAATGGAAAAAAATAAAAACCATTACCAAGGGCAACACCTATAAATACACTGATAAAAAAGTAAAAAAAGGCAAAACCTATCAATATAAGGTACGCGCATACAGTAAAGTCAACGGAAAAACCTATTACAGCAGTTACGGAAAAATCCAAAAAGTGGCTCTGAAAAATCCAACTGTAAAAGGCAGCTATTATGTCGGCAGCGTTTACGGACCAGCCCTTAACAATAAGGAACTTTTACAGGTAAGACGAGTGGTCCAGAGCTTCAAAAACAATTATATCACAACTGGAATGAGCAGTTACCAGAAGACCCTGGCAGCTTTCAACTACCTTCGCAGCAACTGTGCTTATGCATGGAAAGGCTGGCAGTACAACAATGCCAACACAGCATGGGGCGCTCTTGTTTATGGCGAAGCCCAGTGCTCCGGCTATGCAAGAGCCATGAAAGCTCTCTGCGATGCCATTGGCGTTCCCTGCTACTATGTACATGCAAATGCCAAGGCCATCAACCCAAGCCACCAGTGGAATGAGGTAAAAGTAGGTGGCAAATGGTATATTGTAGACGCTCAGAGCGGTGCCTTCCTGATTGGCTCCAAAACCTGGAAAAACGCAGGGCTTGCATGGAATACCAAGGGTCTTCCAAAATGCAGCACAACCGACTATAAGAAAAAATAACAAAACAGGTGACAATCTTGGAAAATATAAAAGTTTCAGTAATCCTTCCCGTTTATAAAACAGAGCCTTACCTGCGGCAATGCCTGGACAGCATCGTGAACCAGACTTTAAAGGAGATTGAGATTATTTGTGTGAATGACAGTTCCCCGGACAATTCTCTCTCCATCCTGGAAGAGTATGCTGCCCGGGATCCCAGAATACAGATCCTCACACAGCCCAATGGAGGTGCCGGAGCAGCCCGCAACAACGGCATGCGCCATGCACATGGAAAATACCTTTCCATTCTGGATTCCGACGACTTCTTTGAACCAGCTATGTTAGAAGAAGCTTATCAAAAGGCTGAAGAAGTTTCCGCAGATCTGGTGGTTTTCCGGTGCAACCAGTACTTCACCGAAACCGGAGAATATAAGGAAATCCCATGGACTCTGCGTATCAAGCATGTTCCTCCATATGAGCCATTTTCCCACAGGCAGCTGACCATGAACGTATTCCGGGTTTTCCAGGGCTGGGTATGGGACAAGCTTTATCTCCGGTCCTTTGTGGAAGAAAAGGGACTGCTTTTTCAGGAACAGCGCACCAGCAACGATATGTATTTCGGCTTTTCCGCTACTGCACTTGCAAAAAAAATAGCGGTAATCGACAAGCTTTTTGTCCATTACCGCATTGATGCTGCGGACTCCCTCTCCAAAACAAGGGAAAAATCCTGGCAATGTTTTTACAATGCCTTATGTGGAATCCGGGAAAAATTAAAAAAAGAAGGGATTTTCCCAGAGCTGGAGAAGGATTTTATCAACTATTCCTTGCGTTCCTGTCTCTGGAATCTGGAGACTCTCGCTGAGCCAACCCGCACCACCCTGGAGAAAAAGCTGGTGCAGGAATGGTTCGGGGACTTGGGAATTAAGGGAAAGGACGCCTCCTTTTTCCAGGATTCCAGGGATTATGCAAAATATCTGGAGATTATAAAAGCATATCCGGACTACCAAAATTAGACTTCATAGGGAATCCGGAACTGGACAGATCACTACAGGAAACCGTGCTTGCCCCTCACGCACCTTCGTTATTCACCCTGCTCACCGACTTCTTCCTGTGCTTCTTCGCCTCATAAAGCTGCTGGTCTGCAAGGGAAATCACCTGTTGGATGTCTGTTGAAATATTTGGGCGGAATTCGGCAATTCCAAGGGAAATCTCCACCAGGAAGGGCTTGCCGGATTTCTCATTAAACAGCCTGCACGCCATTTTCACACGCTCCCGGAATTTTTCCCCGAAATCTGCTTCCTCGCACTCCAGCATGATAATATACCCATCACCGCCCACACGCCCCAGAATATCATTGCTGCGAAGGCATCCCTTTAATATTTCGGCAACACTCCTAAGGGCAAAGTTCCCCGCCGGATGCCCCCAGGTGTCGTTAATCTCTTTTAGGTGATCCAGATCACCGTAGATCATGTACGCCCTCTGGCCATTCCCGGCCTGGCAAACCCGTTTGGTGTGCTCCATAAACCCACGCAGGTTCAGAAGGCCGGTCAGCTCATCATACTCGGAAATAATACCAAGAACACGGTTTTTCTCCTTGATTTCTTCCATATTCCTGGACATCTCCAGCCGTCTGGCTGCCTCTGCCTTGCTGATTTCCAGATAATGAAGGGACAGACCGATCTGCAGACTGATCACATAGAAGAATGGAAAATCCTCCTGGTCAATGTCACAGGCCAGAAGTCCATACTGCTTCTCGCCGGAAAAAAGAAGAAAGACCATAAACTGGTGGCGCTCTTCGTCCTCCATCAGATTACAGATTCCGTTTTCCTTCATGACCAGCGGCCTTTCGTAAGCGGCCTTGGTAATGATCCTGCCATTCTCATAGCTGGCAGCAAGATGAAGATTATAAGGGCAGGTCCACTTCCGTTTTCCATCGTAAACAATCGGTTCATCCAGGAGAAAAAGATGAGTACATCTTGTATGGAGCTCCCGCATTTTCTCCATGATCTCTTTCAGAAAAGCCTGCTCATCATCCATGCAGTCGTTTAAATCCCGGGCAAGAACCGGAATAAACCAGGATTTTCTCTGAAAACTGATCAGTTCCAGCTTCATTCCGGCAATTATCTTATTCAGCCTGTGCACCTGGGCACCAAGTCCCACTGGCGTCCCTTTCTTCGAAGCATCCTCTGACACACAGCCGCAGGACTCTCTTTTTACAAGAGAAACCGGCACCCGTCTGGATACCGCTCCCTTTCCGGGGTCTTTTCCATCCAGGCGGTTCACCAGATCATAAACTGCCATTTTGCCCATAAGCTCCCCGTCCTGCTGAACCGTGGTAAGAGGCGGTTCCATCCCGGAGGCACGCTCGCAGTCGTCAAATCCGGTAATCATAATATCCCTGCCAATCACAAGCCCACGCTTCTCACAGACACGATAACCGGCAAAAGCCATCTCATCATTGGCAAACACAATGGCCTGGGCATCCGGGTTGCTGTCCAGAAGGCGTTCCACCTGTCTGTCTACAAACTCAGAATAGTCCCCTTGGGCAATCATTCCGGGGGTTACAGGAAGCCCGTATTTCTTCATGGTTTCCAGATAAGCTTCCTTACGCTCAATGGCATCTGTGTTGTGCTCCGGTCCTGCCACAAACAGAATTCTGGACAGATGATGCTCTTCCACCAGATGGGAAATGACCATCGCAATACCGCCTTTGTTATCACAGATCAGGGAGTGGCAATTAGGCACATCCACGATTTCCGTAAGAAAAACCGTGGTGATCCCGTTGTATTTCCGGGCAAATTCATTGGGATCATCCTCCCGCAGCTGGATTCCCAGTGTTCCATAATTAATGATCAGACCATCCAGTCCGCCGACCAGGCTGTAGTCATGTATGGTATTAAATTGATAGTCATAGGAATTTTTCTGTTTGCTGCCCAGGACATCTTCGAAAAAGTCCTTAGTCCGGGTTCCCAGAAAAAAACAGACATTTACGTCCAACTCCGCCGCCGCCTCAGAAATCCCCTTGATATGCTCTTTTGGAAAATAGGTATGCACTCCTCCGATAAGGACTCCAAGATTATACCTCTTTTTTTCTTCCATCTTCACACCTCTGCTTGCTGCAAAAATTTGATATTTTTTCTTTCTCCTTCATATGGCACTTTATCTGTTTTTACGTTCTGTCTTATCCAAAATCAGCTTTTGGCTTTCGTCTATTATAACAATATTTCCTATAGCATGTAAAGTCGCTTTTGTGAATTTTCGCTAAATATGTGAATATTTTCCCCCCTCATTGCAGAGCAGATTTTTTTCTGGTATACTTTAGACATCAAGCACACATCTGCAAATTAAAGCAGTAAAGAATTGGACTTTATCGGTTATAAAGGGAACCGTTTCAATCGTCCCAGAGCATATTAAAAAAGACTTTCTGCAAAGTGCAGCATGCAGCTTGCGGAAACGATTTTTCAAACACACTCTGACGCCTGATAGGAAGGATAAAAAATGGCAATTAACCCCATGAAATTACTTGAACTTAAGAACCTTTGGAGCGCTTTTACAAGGCGTCACCCGAAATTCCCACAATTTATTTCCGCCGTGCAGCAGGCCGGTATTTCTGAAGGAACCGTGATCGAGGTTCAGATTACCACACCGGATGGCAGAACCTTCACTTCCAACCTGAAAGTACAGCCGGAAGACATCGCGGCTATAAAAAGTCTACAGAATTACCAATGAATATTTAGTTAAATTTCATCTGCATTTTACAACATTTTTGCACAAAAAAAATTGTACTTTCAGCGAAAATATTGTATAATATGGCTCAAAGCATTACTATTCACTGATTCATTGCTATGAATAGTAACCTTAAAGAAATGAAAGTGAGGGTTCACCATGAAACAGAACAGTATGTTAGCAATGATTCTGGCTGGCGGCCGTGGCAGCCGTCTTCACGATCTTACCAACAAAGTGGCTAAACCGGCAGTTTCCTACGGCGGTAAATACCGCATCATTGATTTCCCCCTCAGTAACTGTGCCAACAGTGGCATCGACGTAGTAGGCGTACTGACACAGTATGAGTCAGTTGAACTGAACAGTTATGTTGCAGCTGGCGGACGCTGGGGACTGGATTCCAAGAACAGCGGTGTATATGTACTTCCGCCTCGTGAGAAAGCAGACACCGGACTCGACGTATATCGCGGGACAGCCGACGCGATTTCCCAGAACATTGATTTTATAGATCAGTATGATCCGGAATACCTTCTGGTACTTTCCGGCGACCACATTTATAAAATGAATTACGACAAGATGCTTGCCTTCCATAAAGAGAGACAGGCCGATGCTACCATCGCCGTTATCGAGGTTCCTCTTAAGGAAGCCAGCCGTTTCGGTATTATGAACACAGACGGCGAGACAGACCGTATCACCGAGTTTGTTGAGAAGCCGCCGGTACCTGAGAGCAATCTTGCCTCCATGGGTATCTATATTTTTAACTGGAAGCTTCTTCGCAAGCTGCTTCTTGCAGATATGAAGAACCCGGATTCCAACCATGACTTTGGTAAGGACATCATTCCTACTCTTCTTGGCGATGAGAAGCGTCTTTTCGCTTATCGTTTCAAAGGCTACTGGAAGGATGTTGGAACCATAGATTCTCTCTGGGAGGCAAATATGGATCTTCTCAGCCCGGATAACGAGTTGGATTTAAGCGACCTTACCTGGAAGATTTACACCGAAGATGTAACTGCACTTCCGCAGTATATTGGCACAGAGGCCAGAATCCAGAATGCTTACATAACCCAGGGCTGTGTAATTGAAGGCGAGGTTACCAATTCCGTAATCTTTACCGGAGCTAAGGTAAGACCAGGTGCAAAGGTAATTGACAGTGTACTTATGCCAGGTGCTATTGTGGAGGATGGTGCTGTCGTAATACGTGCCCTTGTTGCCAATGGCGTAAACATCGGCAAGGGTGCTCTTGTAGGAAGTGCTGACAGTGAGCACATCGAGCTGATTGCGAAACGAGTAAAGGGGGCCGAATAATATGTATAAAGCATTTGGAATTGTAAACTCATCATCCAGAAACATCCGTGTAGAGGGACTTGAGGACTACCGTCCGATCGGAGCTTTCTCATTCCTGGGCAGATACCGTATGGTCGACTTCCCGATTTCCAACCTGAGCAACAGCGGCATTGACCGCATTCAGATCTACGTAAAAGAGAAGCCAAGAACTCTGGTTTCCCATATCGGCACCGGACGCCATTATAACATTAACTCCAAGAGCGGACGGCTGCAGATTCTTTTCACTGACAGCGACCAGAGAAACAATATCTATAACACCGATATTGCTTCCTATTATGAAAATATGGAATGTATCGAAGAAATGCATCATCCGTATGTGGTAATTACCCCTGATTATATGGTTTATACCGCAGATTTTTCCAGGCTGATCGAGCAGCATATCCAGTCCGAAGCTGACATCACCCTGCTTTATCACGCAGTAGACAATGCGAAGGATGCTTACCTGAACTGTAATATCTTGAATCTGAACAAGCAGAAGGGTGTGCTCTCCATTGAGCCAAACCACGGAAATGCCAAGAACCGCAATATTTTCATGGACACCTACATTATGAAGAGGGAGCTGTTTATTGAACTGATCCGCAAGGCAAAGGCAATTTCTTCAGCCTTTACTCTTGCAGACATTATCAACGAGCTTCATAATGAGCTGGATGTAAGAGGAATTTCCCACCGCGGCTTCTTCGCTTCCATCACAGATTTCCAGAGCTATTACGATGCCAATATGGATCTGATCGATATCAAGGCTGCACAGACACTTTTCGATCCGGAATGGCCAATTTATACCCGTACCAATGATTCCTGTCCGACTCATTATTATGAGACCGCCCAGATCCGCAACTCTGTTGTTTCCAACGGCTGCCAGGTGGAGGGAACCATTGAGAATTCCATTCTCGGCCGTGGCTGCATTATTCACAAGGATGCCGTGATCAAAAACAGTGTTATTCTTTCCGGTGCTGAAATCGGCGAAGGTGTACATATAGAGAACCAGGTAGTAGACAAGATGGTCAAAATCCTTCATGTGAAGGAGGTTGTCTCCGATCCGGCACTTCCTGGATATATTAAGAGAAGAGATATTCTGTAAGCATTGCATTCCAGAGCCTGTTTGGAAAATCAGCTACACTTCCAAAAAATAAAAGTCCCGAGCGGTTTTGCCCGCCGGGACTTTCTTTTTATATTCTTACCTGCTCCAGCATTTCCTCTATCCTGCCCGGTATACTGGTACCGGCAGTAACAAGCTTCAGCTGCACTCCAGGCAGCTCCGGAAATCTCAGTGCCTCTACTCTTCTGCACATTTCCTTCTGGATTTCGGAAAGCTCCTCTTCCGTAGCCTTAAAAAATACTGTCACAAAATCATCGCCGGAATATCTGAGCACATCGCCTTTGCCAGCCGCAACATCCCGAAGCACACCTGCAACCCGGCGAAGCACATCATCTCCAGCCTGATGTCCGAAATTCTCGTTAATTCTTTTAAAGTTCTTAATATCTGCAAACATAAGAGCTGCTGCATTGTCCATTTTTCTCAGCTTCTCCACATAATAGCGCTTATTATAAACTCCGGTTACAGGGTCTATATAAACCTTCTCCTTATGAATCCTTACAGATGACAGGATCTCATCTTCGGAATACCCATCAGGCATAAAATCACCATCTATCCTGGAAGCCATTTCCAGACAACAGGGTTTCCCATCAATCTCCACATACATGGATACCACCTGATAGGGAGCATCCCCTGCAACCTCAAGCTTTGTCATGCGCTTCCTGGTCTGCATGCTGAGCCTGGAAATACAGTTGCTGCATTTTTCCAGACAATTCCATATGTCTGAACAGGAAGTTTCACTCTCCCACATTTTTCCGTCTTTTTCTATATGGATAACCTTATTTGTTGTGGGATCTACATACCGTACCAGATCATAGGAGATCTGCAGGTACTGAAGCAGAAGCCACGCTTCAGTTCCATCTGTAGAAAAGCCGCATTTCTTAAACCGGTCATAAAAACTGGAAAATTCTGCACTGCGGTCTTTTTTCAAGACTTTCAGGCCCTCCTCCCGGACAGTTTCCATAACCGTATAATCATCCGTAATATCTGTCAGCTTTCCAACAACACCTGTATAACCTTTTTCAGCACCATCTGTCCAGATCACCCTGCATTCGCACCGGTAGTGGCAGGGACTTTTTCCATCTTTGAGCAAAAGATTGCTTGACACGTCCGGCGTTTCCCGGGTGGCCTGGGTAATCTTCCGGATAAGCCGTTTCAGGGATTGCTCCTCCACAAGATCTTTCAGCACACCGCTCTGCAATGGGGAAAATAAAGGTTCCGTAATCCCGCTTCGTTTGCAGCCAGCCTGGTTAAAGGTGAGAAGCGGTGGTGAAATGGTATAAGTAAAAATAATATTTCTGCTGCCCTCTGCCAGGAAATTATAGCGCATTCTCTCAACTTCCAGCTGCTGCACAATTTTCTCTGAGGAATCCATCTCAAAATCGTGAAATCTGCTGGCAATATCAGAAAGGTCTGTCTGCTCATACCTTTCCTTGGATTTATAGCCCATTTTTTTCTTCAGGGAGGAAGAAATATCCAGAAGGCACTCCAGCATCAGCGGATTAAATGCACCACACTGTCCTGCCAGTATCATCTCGATGGCTTTTTCATGAGAATAGGCATCTTTATAGCATCTCTCACTGGTCAATGCGTCATATACGTCAGCTAACGCCACAACCTGTGCTGAAACAGGGATTTCTTCCCCTTTTAATCCATCCGGGTATCCGCCTCCATCGTAACGTTCATGATGCCAGCGGCAGATCTCGTATGCAGTCTTGACAAGAGGCTCCTCCTTCTGGTCAAGGGGCAGCTCTGACAGCATATTGGCACCTGCCATGGAATGTCCCTTTATTACTGCAAATTCTTCGGCTGTAAGTCTGCCCGGCTTATTCAGGATTTCATCCGGAATACTGATCTTGCCAATGTCATGGAGCGCAGAGGCTGTGGTAATCATCCGGATCTGTTCCTTGCTCAGGGCATACCTGTTATTTTCCTTCTGAACCAGCTGGCAAAGCAGCATTTCTGTGATTGTCTGAATGTGCAGCACATGAAGCCCGCTCTCTCCATTGCGGAATTCCACTATATGAGAAAGAATATTGATCATCAGCTTGCTGCTTTTTTCTCTCTCATAAATCTGATTGGAAACAATACTGGTCATCCGGCGCTGCTTGGCTCCCAGAAGTATAGCATTGGCTGAACGGCGTAATACCATGTTTGCATCAAAAGGTTTTCCGATAAAATCGGTGACACCCAGATCGTACCCACGTTTTATGTAAACAGGAGAATTTTCTGACGAAATAATCACAACCGGAATAGCCTCAATCCAGTGTTCTTTATTCATATAAGAAAGAACCTCGAAACCATCCATTTTGGGCATAACAATATCCAGAAGAAGCAGCGAAATCTCCTCGGCATGCTTCTGAAGGCAGTCAACTGCCTGCACCCCGTCTTTCGCCTGTATGATATCATATTCCTCTTCCAAAATTGCAGTTAAAAGTTCGCGGTTCATTTCTGAATCATCCGCTATAAGAATCTTTTGTTTCGTTATAACTTCACTCATTTTATAATTTCCCTCGCTGGT